>UMLE01009154.1_pt1 | contig 20457 bp, 17 predicted proteins | sample 1966461 | NCBI WGS metagenome assembly UMLE01 (sample SAMEA4836196, study PRJEB28245) | human gut metagenome | biome: gut microbiome; material: fecal sample | place: Denmark | collected 2008 | reverse complement strand
CATGGAAGAACTGCTGGGCGGCAAGGGGATATGCACTGTAGCCGTCTGCAATGAATTTAAAGTTTTTAGGGAGTTCTTTTAGATGCCGAAATGCCATCCGCATTGCAAGAATGCAGGGACCTACGCCACGATTATCAGATACCTGGTAACCGATGATAGAACGTTTGGCAGCGTCCATGATAAACCAAATGTAGGTTTTGACGCCACGGATTTTGATGTATGTTTCATCAGCAGTAAATACTTTGCCGGTTCCGTAATCGTAATTATCTACGAAAGGTTTTATGCAGATCGAGGCGGTTTTACAGTAGTTGGCAACCTGTTGATGTGAGATGCTGATGCCATGGATGTCTTTTAAAGCCTGAGCTGTTTTACGGAGCGATAATCCGAGATTTACTTTGTAGGTAAGACAGAGAGACATGACATTCTGATCGTGTCTGGTAAATTTCAAAGAAGATGCATTTTTAGGCAGACTATTTAAGTCCATGCGAAAGAAATCTATCTGGAATTCACGATAGATGTAGTGGAGTTTATATTTGTTTTTTCCATAGTCTTCTGCCAAGTCTTTCTTATCAACCTTTTTAAGGTTGTGAAGATAATAAGGACATTTGGGATTCACGCATTTGTGGACAACAAAGTGTTTGCGGTCTTTCTTGTGAGCCAGCGAATGATTGCAGTGCGGGCATTTGAGGGAGTAGGACTTTGAAAAACGATTTTCTTCCGGAGAGAATGCAGTGGAGCAGACTTTGCACAGAATTTGTCCTTTTTTACCATTGTTCTTGTAGAGATAAGGCTAGGGAGCATTGCAGCGAGGACATGTGCAGTCATTAGAAATATCACAATCCTTGCGACGATTAACAGGCTTTATTTTCTTGCCGTACTTCCATTCAAGGTAAGGAATGTAGTCCAAGTAATCCCATTTTTCGTAATGGATAATCTTTGGGAGTTTATCAATCTTGAATTTTTGATATTTGGGAGAATGAGAATCGTCAAAAGACCACTGCTTAAGAGGAATATATCTGCAGATAAAGTTAAAAAGCCAGCGGATTTGTTTCTGTTGGTATTGAATAATGTTAAGTAAATAAAGTATAATGTCCATGAGCATTGACTCCTTTTGTATAAGGTTTGTTTGGCGATAGACATTATACAAAAAAAAGGAGGTAAATGCTCTTTTTATTTGCAAACCTCCAAAATTCAAGGTTTTAAAGGATTTAGAACAATAAAAAACAGGTAGTTTTTGACACTACCTATCTTTATAAGGAGATTTTAATATGGGTCAAAGAAAAAAAATATTTGTAAATTTTTTTGTTTTTGTTATAGCTTTTCTTCTTTTTACACATGTGATAGTTAAAGCAAAGGATATTGAAACAGGATGGGATTATAACCAAGAGGAACGTTTGGAGTATGAGATAAGTCCATATGTGATTTTAGCAGATGGAGAGACGTTACCACAGACAAAAGTAGAAGATGCGTCTGTCCTTTCAGAAGATGTGGTACAACTTGACACAGAAGAGGCGTTATATCAGTATCTGAAAGAACAGCTTGTGGCAAGAAATAGTCAGATAACGGTCAGTGTACCGGTTGAGATTGATAATAAGGTTGGACCGGTCAATGCAATGACGTCTGCAGAAGAATATACGGAATCCTGTTCAGGGCAGGAAGGGGATGCTCTTAAATATGGCGGAGTCGGGTACAACATCAGTACGAGAGGCTATACAGCAAGAGTAACTTATACATATTATATGAATTATTTTTCGACGGCTGAGCAGGAGGAGAAACTGACAAATGCCGTTAAAAGTGCGCTGAAATCATTGAATGTGGATGAAAAAACAGATGAGGAGAAGGTAATTGCCATTCATAATTATATCTGTGATCATGTGGATTATGATTATGATGGATTAAGTGACAGTACCAATACGGTAAAATACACGGCATATGGTGCATTATGCAATGGAAAAGCAGTCTGTAATGGATATGCAGTGCTTTTTTACCGGATGTGTAAAGAGGCTGGATTGTCTGTTAGAATTATTTCAGGAACTGCAAATGGTGGTTCACATGCATGGAATATTGTAAGAGTAGGTGATGTTTATTACAATGTTGATACTACATGGGATGGTCAGGATTCACAGATACTCGACCATTATCTGTTGAAGAGTGAAAAAGATTTTTCTGCCGATCATACAAGGAGCGCAGAATATACGACAGAAGCATTTAATGATGCATATCCGATGGTTCTAAATTCATATTATGAAAAAACTTTCAATGCCCCATTGAATTGTGATAATCCACAATACGATAATGTGGCACTTGGTGGTACAACGGTTACAACTGCTTCGTCCTCAAAACCAAAGATTATGATTTATTTCAGTACACAATGTGGTTATTCACAGGCAACCATTCAGGGACTCTCAAAGAATACATATACCGGTGCAGATATCGTAGCAGTTGCGGTTAACACGACTTCTTCAGATGAGGTCACAGCGTTTAAAAACACATATGGAAATGATGATATATGTTTTGTATATAAAAACGCAGAGAATTCTTCAACAGCCCAGAGCCAGATGTGGAGTTATGTTCATATGAATTCCTCAGTAACTCAGATCTATTTTCCTGTGATTGCTTACATTGACAGTAATAATAAAGTGCAAAATGTGACGACCGGTTATCAGGCAGTGTCAGATATAGAAGAAAATATGCAGCATTATTGCGGCGTGACAAGTGATGGAAATGTATATACTATCAAGTATAATCCGAATGGAGGCTCTGGAGATAGTATCAGAAAAACATATCTGGTAAATATAGCCGCAGTTGTGGAAGAATGTACTTATACGAGAGCGGGATATAGTTTTGCTGATTGGAATACAAAAGAGGATGGAAGTGGAACAAGCTATAAGCCGGGAGACGAGATTTTAAATCCGAAGAGTGATATTGTTTTGTATGCACAGTGGAATATGAATATGACCTTGGACAATGTAGAGTTAGATGAATTTGCAAATACAGCTATTGGTGTACAGATAAAATGGAAGGCAGTTTCAGATGCAAAAAAATATCAGGTATATAGAAAAACAGAGAGTGGAAAATGGGTAACATTGGCGAAAAACGTGGAAGGTACAAGTTATACAGATACCACAGCAGAAAACGGAGAAATCTATTATTATACAGTAAGAGCACTGAATGGGGACCAAATAAGTCCTTCATTTGATAAAACAAGATATATAGTGTGTGAAAGAACTCTCGGTAATGTAGAGTTAAAAGATTTTGTAAATACAGAAAGTGGGGTGCAGGTAAATTGGAAGGCAGTTTCAGATGCAAAAAAATATCAGGTATATAGAAAAACAGAGAGTGGAAAATGGGTAACATTGGCGAAAAACGTGGAAGGTACAAGTTATACAGATACCACAGCAGAAAACGGAAAAATCTATTATTATACAGTAAGAGCACTGAATGGAGATAGAATAAGTCCATCCTTTGATGCAAGTAAATCTATTACTTACAAAAAGCCTTCCACACAAGTTCCACAGACAACCTTCTCAAAGACAAGTGGTAATGTGACCTTCAAGGTGCAGTATCCGGAAAATATAACATGTGGAGCGCCTACGACTTTCAAGTTGTCCTCAGAGGGAACTACGGACAAGGTACAATATGCTTTATATAGTCTGACAACAGAAGATGGAACAATTGTTTATGATACAAGTTATGGGTCTAATGGAAAGTTTTTTTCGAAAGATAGCTTTGATTTCACATTTTATGCTTCTGGAACATACTATATTCGTTTTGCAATCATGGATACAGGAGTGTCTCCGTATGTGTGGTTTAACACAGGTTTATATGGCATAAAACTTGTAATTGATGATAAAGGTTATCCGACAGTAGAAAATGTCGTAGCGGATTTAAAAGCGCAGTGTGAGAAAACGTGCACAACGGATTTCGAGAAGGCAGTTTGGTTTAATGACTGGCTGGTTGAAAATTGTCGTTATGATTCCAGTTATTCTTATTGTGCGCCTGAGGGAGCGTTAGCCAGAGGATCAGGAACCTGTGAGGCATATCATAGAGCATACGTGATGCTTTTGAATTCGGTTGGAATAGCAACAGATAGAATTTCTGGAGATGGTCATGTATGGACAGGTGTTCAATTAGATGGTAATTGGTATCATATTGATACAACCTGGGATGATGCCGGTTATGAGGATAATAGTGTAGATCTTCAGCATTTATATTTTGGATTAAATGATGAATTGATGAATCAGATTCATAGTTCAGTTACTTCATCTAATGGAATTAGTGCACATTCTTTAGAAGATAATTATTTTATTAAAACTGGTAAAATAAAAAAATGGTCAGATCAGTATGTGAGCACTATCAGGGAGCATTTGAATAATGGAGAGAACACATTTGATATCACAATAAATGATTCTATGATAGATTCTTATAAACAGATTATTTATTATCTGGTCGCATATCAGTTGTCTAATACTGATTGGAGTGGAGAAAAGCTTATGGTAACATATTCTCAGAATATGTTACATTGTGTTATTTATTAAAAAAAGTGGGTATCTGATTTTCAGCTAGTAACCTTTATTATGGATGAACAATAATGAAGGTTACTTATATGCTGTGATAACGAAAAAATTACGCCATATCGAATGGTGTAATGTGAAAGAAAAAATTATAATAAACATATTGTTTCCTATGTGCTGAAACTTTGTGGATTGCTAAAGAAGTGCTTGCATAGGGTATACTGAAATGATATAACTATATATGTACGAATAAGATAATAGGGAGATAAAATGGAAGGAAAAAAAGATGTGATATATATTTCTTCCAAAGAGGCTTTGATAAAAATCTTTGTATTAGTACTTACTATTGGAATAAGTGTATTGGCATCTATGTTGGACTATAAATCGTGTTATGTAACCATATTAGTGCAGGCATGTAATAATATGTATGATTTTTATCAATATACAGATAATAAGAAATATGTAACTATAGTCAGAAGAGAATCAATTGCAATTATATTTTTTTCGATTATTGCAATTATTGGGGCTATAATGGCATTGCTTGAATTATATGCTGTTATGCAGTCTATTTGGATAAAGTTGATTGCAATTTCGTTTGTAACGATACCGTTGATTGTTGTGTATAATGATTACAGAATAAATGTAAAAAAAGAGAATGAGTTGGAGGTTTGATTTTGTGAGTGATATTACAGTTGTTGTTGGATATATTATAATTATCTTTATAATGTGCAAAGCTTGGAATTGGCATGTAATGAAGCGATATGCGAAGCAAAAAGAGAAGAAATTAAATTTTACAAAGATTTTTTGTGAAAAATATTTAGAAAAAATAGAAATAGTTGGAACTGGAAATGATGGGAATAGTGATTTTGATGTTTTGGATGCTATAGGAAAAATAGAGTTGCCTAATGATGTGAGGATTAAAGTCTAATGAATAAAGTAGATTTTTTAATATTTTATGACCATGTAGTAAAAGAAATAGGAATGCGATTGCAAAATGAGTATAGACAATTTAGGTTTTGTGATAATCCAACTTCTTTGTATGAAGAATATCTCAATCAAAAGACGATGTTAAGAATTTTATACGAAAAAAAAGAAGGCGAAAATAAAACTTTATTAGATAGGCATAAAGTGTGTGCTTGTATGACAGTAGCAATTATAAAGGTTAGATTGATAAGTGGAGATATTCAGACGGATAAAGATTTTACTTTATCATCTGCATCAAGAGTCAATGAGCAACTAGCATTTATGAGTGCGTGGGAACTTTTTTTGGGATTTATAAGACTTCATAAAGAAGAAACAAATAAAAATTATAAATTGCCTGATACTTATCATAATGAATCTTTTTTGGACACGATTACAAGATCATTATTTATGGCTAATCAGCTAAATTCTTTATCAACTCCTTTAATAGCTAATATTTTCTTTTTGTTGGAAAAGTATTTTGAAGTAGAAGAACAGAAAAGTATAAAAAATGAATTAGACGTAAAAAAATAGATAGGCATATTAGATATTAAGTTATCTGATATGCTCTATTTGTTATATAGTACATTGTTGGAGGCGCAAATGAAAAAAATAAATCAAACGAATTTAAAAAGAAGAATATCATTAATGCTTTTAATTACAATTTTCTTGATGTCAAGTTTAGTTGTTGGATGTGGAAAGAAAAATGTAAACACAGTAAGTACAAAAGAAGATGCATTGGTAGAGGAAACAGAAGAAAGTGAGAAAATAGAGCAAGAGACAGAAATAGTTCAGACAGAAAGTGAGGAGAAAAAAGATTTAGGAACATTTGTATTATATTTCAGCGGAATTGATGTTTGGGGATGGACAGATACAAAAAGCAGAAGTGATGTAAATATTATAGCTGCAGTCAATACAGAGACACGACATGTACAGCTGATTAATACACCGAGGGATTATTTTGTTGAAATGCCAATTAGTAATGGAGCAAAGGACAAGCTTACACATGCTGGATTATATGGTGTTGAGAATTCGGTTGGAACACTTGAAAAGCTGTATGATATTGATATTGATTATTATCTTAGAGTTAATTTTTCCGGATTTGAAGCTATTATTGATACATTGGGTGGCGTAGATGTTTATTCAGAGTATGATTTTACAGTTGATCCAATTAAGCATTATACAGAAGGATATAATCATTTGACAGGATTAGAGGCATTGGCTTTTGTAAGAGAAAGGCATGCCTTTGCATCAGGTGATAATCAGAGAGGACGTAACCAGATGGCGATGCTTCAGGCATTGATTAAAAAAGTGTGCTCAATAGAATTTCTTGAAAATTATAATGAAGTTATGGATGAACTTACTGATATGTATAGGACGAATATACCAGATGAACTGTTGAAAGATTTGGTTTTTAATCAGTTGATGGATGGCACAGAGTGGACTGTTGATATTTATTCGGTTACTGGAAGTGGCGGAAGTGAGAAAACCTACTCGGCACCAAATTCAGCAGCATATGTTATGATTCCAAATGATAGTGATGTCGCACAGGCAAAGAGCCTGATAGAGGCTGTTTTAAATGAAACACCATAGATGAATATTCAAAGGAAAGAAAATTTAAATGATACAATCCAGAAAGAATTTATTGCATGGGTGCAGAGTGCCCAGAACAGTGATTTTAAGTGTTTTATCAGTTGAATACATAATACTTTTTTACAGTAGTTTGCAGAGGTTAGAGGGAATATTATTATTTATTGGGTATTTTTTGCTGACAGTTGCGATAACTTGTAATAATCATGGAAGAAATGTACAAGTGAAGTATGAGCAGGAGCTGAGCTTAATCTTAAAATGTGTAGCTGCTAATCTTATTTTGAGTGTATTTATGTGCGCTGTATATGTAGATAATTGCATACCATATATGATTAGATTGGGGATTTTGCTTATACTTCAATTACTAAGTATTGTTATCATGTGCGAAATAGTAATGAGGATTACTATTGAAAATTATAAGGGAAAGCGTTTGTATTTATATCAGGAGAAGACAATAGATATTTCATCGATTCCACAGGCAGAATCAATGTCAGTAGATAAAGTCTCAATGGAAATTATCAAACAAAAAATAAAGGAATATGATGAAGTGTATTTGTTTGATCTTTCAGCAGAAAAGAGAAATGATTTATTAAAGATTTGTTTTAAGACAAACAGACCGGTTTATTTTACTACAAAATTATCAGATATGGAGCTCAGAGCGGCAGGATTGGCACAAGATGGAGAAACACCGATATTTTATAGGCAGGCAGGACGAATAGGTGGAATTTCTGCTGCTTTAAAGAGACTTTTTGATATTTTATTTTCAGGTGTACTTCTTGTTATATTAGCTCCATTATTTGGCATTATTGCATTATGCATAAAATTGGATGATGGAGAAAATGTATTTTATTATCAGACAAGATGCACGCGTGGAATGAAAAAGTTTCAAATTATAAAGTTTCGGAGCATGGTTGTTGGAGCTGAAAAATTTGCGGGGGCACAGTTGGCTCAAAATAGAGATCCAAGAATGACTCGTGTAGGTTATATTTTGAGAAAGTATAAGCTGGATGAAGTGCCACAGTTAATTAATATATTTAGAGGAGAGATGAGTTTTGTAGGTCCTAGACCAGAAAGACCAGAACTAATAGAGGAAATAGCGGAAAAAGTTCCGGAATTTACATTTCGAACGACAGTGAGAGCTGGATTGACTGGTTATGCGCAGGTTCATGGAGATTATCACACAGAATTTTTGGATAAATTAAAATGGGATTTGATGTATATTGAAAATTTTTCATTAATGCTAGATTTAAAAATTCTTTTGATGACCATTCCAGTTGTATTGAAAGGAACAGATGATGTGAAATAAAAGCATTTCTTTTATTGACAAATGAATTTCATATGTTAAAATAAATCATGTTAAAAGCATAAAAAATGACGTTGACGAGGAGTATTAAGAACGAAAAAGTTTCAGAGAGCTGTCGGACGGTGCAAGACAGTATTTGGAAGTTCCCAACTCGCCTCTGAGTTTTCTGGTTGAAACAATTAACAGCAAAGTAGATCAGAACGTGTGGTTCGCGTTAAGAATGTGAGTGCGTATTTAGATGAACAGTTTCATCTGGCGAATGAGAGTGGTACCACGGAGTGAATAGATATCTTCGTCTCTTTATGAGACGGAGATTTTTTTATGCTTAATAGATATATCAATATAAGAGGAGGAACATTATGGCAGAACTTTATAACCATAAAGTAGTCGAGAAAAAATGGCAGAAAGTCTGGGATGATGAGAAAGCATTTGCAGCTACCAATGACTTTACAAAGCCAAAATACTATGCATTAGTTGAGTTCCCATATCCGTCAGGACAGGGACTTCACGTAGGTCATCCAAGACCTTACACGGCACTTGATATCGTAGCTAGAAAGAGAAGAATGCAGGGATACAACGTCCTCTATCCAATGGGATGGGATGCATTCGGACTTCCAACGGAAAACTATGCGATCAAGAACAAGATTCATCCAAAGATCGTAACAGAGAAGAATGTAGCAAGATTCAAGGATCAGCTTCATTCACTTGGTTATTCTTTTGACTGGGACAGAGAGATCAATACCACAGATCCGAATTACTACAAATGGACACAGTGGATTTTCTTAAAACTTTTCAAAGCAGGTTTAGCCTATAAGAAAGAGATGCCAATCAACTGGTGTACTTCCTGTAAAGTAGGTCTTGCAAACGAGGAAGTTGTAAATGGTGTCTGCGAGCGTTGTGGTGCTCCGGTTGTCCGCAAGGTAAAAAGTGAGTGGATGTTAAAGATCACGGATTACGCAGAGAAACTGATCGAAGGATTAGATCATGTGGATTACATCGAGCGTGTCAAAGTTTCACAGAAGAACTGGATCGGTAAATCCACGGGAGCTGAAGTTGACTTCTCTATCAAAGGAAAAGAAGATAAACTTCGTGTATACACAACCCGCTGCGATACATTATTCGGAGTTACTTACATGGTTGTATCCCCGGAGCATCCGATTATTGATAAGTACCAGAGCGAGATCAAAAACTGGGATGAGATCGTGGCATACCGCGAGGAAGCTGCAAAGAAATCTGATTTTGAACGTGCAGAACTTGCAAAAGACAAGACCGGTGTATGCATTGACGGTCTGACAGCAGTAAACCCTGTAAACGGAAAAGAGATTCCGGTCTGGATCTCTGACTATGTATTAATGTCCTATGGTACAGGTGCGATCATGGCAGTACCGGCACACGATGAGCGTGACTGGGAATTTGCAAAGAAATTCAATCTGCCGATGATCCAGGTGGTTGCAAAGAACGGAGAGGAAGTAGACATCAATGAGGCGGCATTTACAGATGTCGCAACAGGTGTTCTCATTAACTCTGATTTCTTAAACGGACTGGAAGTAAAAGATGCCAAAGCAAAAATGATCGAGTTCTTAGAGGAAAAAGGCATCGGAACTGCCAAGACAAATTACAAATTAAGAGACTGGGTATTCTCACGCCAGAGATACTGGGGTGAACCGATTCCAATTGTACATTGTGATAAATGCGGATATGTTCCAATCGATGAGAGTGAACTTCCATTAATGTTACCGGAAGTTGACAGCTACATGCCGACAGATAACGGTGAATCACCACTGGCAGCAATGACTGACTGGGTTAACACAACCTGTCCTTGCTGTGGCGGACCAGCTAAGAGAGAGACCGATACCATGCCTCAGTGGGCAGGATCCTCCTGGTATTTCTTAAGATATACCGATCCACACAACGATGAGGCGCTTGCAAGCCCGGAAGCATTAAAATACTGGATGCCGGTTGACTGGTATAACGGTGGTATGGAGCATACAACCTTACATTTACTGTACTCCAGATTCTGGCACAAATTCCTCTATGATGAGGGTGTTGTTCCTTGTCCGGAACCATATCAGAAGAGAACTTCCCACGGTATGATCCTCGGTGAGAACGGTGAGAAGATGTCAAAATCCAGAGGAAATGTCGTAAATCCGGATGATATTGTAAGAGAATACGGTGCAGATACTTTGAGAACTTACGAAATGTTCATCGGAGCATTTGATTTAAGTGCTTCCTGGTCTGAAGATGGCGTAAAAGGCTGCCGCCGTTTCTTGGAGCGTGTATGGAAATTACAGGATCTTATGACAGACGAAGAAGGTTATTCTGCTGATATGGAGACAAAGATGCATCAGACTATCAAGAAAGTAAGCAGCGATTTCGAGAATCTGAAGTACAATACTGCAATTGCAGCAATGATGGCACTTATCAATGACTTTTATAAGAAAAATGCGATTACAAGGGGAGAATTTAAAACATTAATTACTTTATTGAACCCAGTTGCTCCACATATCACTGAGGAGTTATGGCAGATTGCAGGTTTCGAAGGAAAAGTTTATCAGACAGCCTGGCCTGAATTTGACGAGGCTAAGACCGTTGAGAGTTCTGTGGAAATCGCAGTCCAGATCAATGGTAAGACCAAGGGAACACTTTCCATCGGAAAAGACGATGCAAAAGAGGATGTCATTGCAAAAGCAAAAGAAGCGATTGCAGATAAACTCACGGGAAATATTGTAAAAGAGATTTATGTACCGGGACGTATCGTGAATATTGTTATGAGATAAGAAAAAATGCCGTGGCAGCTGCCACGGCGTTTTTTCTTGCATAGGAAATTGCTTCCTATGCAAGAAAAATGCTCCACAAGGATGCGACTGATGCGCAGAAGAATTATGCAAGCTAAGGCTTGCGCGCATCAGCGCACAAAGAGTTGCAAAGCAACCCTTTGTTCCTACCGGTAAGTCTTGTAAAAATGAATAAATTCCGCAAGTGATTTAGAAGGCTTGGTTGTTGTCTTGTATGCAAAACCGACTTCACGTTTGTGGATTGGAAAGCCAAGTGGAATTTCCACGAGAGTTCCGTTTTCCAAATCTTCACGGACAAAGTTCTTGATGACACATGCAACACCGACACCGATGCGGGCAAAATCGATCAGAAGATCCATGTCAGAAATATCGATGGAATCTTTGATGATGATCTGATTTTCCTGTAAATAATCATCAATGTACTGTCTTGTCATATTGTTTTTATCAAGCAGCATGAGCGTGGAACTCTGTAAAATATGATCTTTCTGAATACCTCTTGCTTTCAGGTTTCGCAGATAATCTTTGGCTGCAACGAAAATGTCTTCAATTTCCTCCAAAAAGTCAAAATGAATATTTTTCAGATTTTCCGGTTTCCCGATCAGACCGATATCAATTTTGTTATCTTCCAGCAGTTTTAAGGTATCATTGGTGGACTGGCAGGAGATGGAAATGGAAATATGCGGGTTCTGCCGGATAAATTCTTTCAGGTAAGGCAGAAGCAGATATTTGCAGAGCGTGGAGCTGACACCGATTTTTAAGTGTCCGACACCGAGCTCGATGGAACGTTTTAATTTTTCTTCGCCCATGGTCAGGGTCTCAAACGCCTCACTGACATGCTCATAGAGCAGTTTTCCCTCATCGGTCAGAACAACGCCGCGGGAACTTCTGGAAAAAAGTTTGCAGCCAACGCTTTCCTCCAGCTTCTGGATGGATTTACTGATCGCAGGCTGGCTGATATAAAGCTCCTTTGCAGCTTTTGAGATATTTCCGGTGTTTGCAACTGTATAAAAAATACGGTAAGAGGATAAATTCTGATTCATAAAAACTCCTTTTTGTTATCTGATGGATATAGTATATCATAAAACATAGTTATGGTAAATATGTTTATTATGTATTTGTATTATAATATTACCTATGCTACAATGAATACAAGTAAAAGGAACTGTGAGAAATGAGAATATCACGGGAATATAAACAGAGTAATTGTTTTGATGATTTATGATAACAGCAGGGAATCGGAATAATTACGTGAAGGAGGATTTTATCATGGGAATGACAATGACGCAGAAAATCCTGGCGGCACATGCAGGGCTTCCATCTGTAAGTGCAGGACAGTTGATCGAGGCAGAATTGGATTTAGTTCTTGGAAATGACATTACATCACCGGTGGCTATCCATGAGATGGATAAGATGAAAGTGGACGGTGTGTTTGATAAAGATAAAGTAGCACTGGTTTTGGATCATTTTGTTCCAAACAAGGATATTAAATCAGCAGAGCACTGTAAATGCGTGCGGGAATTTGCGTGCAGACATGACATTACCAACTATTTTGATGTAGGGGAGATGGGAATTGAACATGCGCTGCTCCCGGAAAAAGGACTTACCGTGGCAGGAGATGTAATCATTGGTGCAGACTCCCATACCTGTACTTACGGAGCACTTGGAGCATTCTCTACCGGTGTCGGAAGTACGGATATGGCGGCAGGAATGGCAACCGGAAAGGCATGGTTTAAAGTTCCGTCTGCAATGAAGTTTAATCTGACTGGAAAACCGGCTAAGTGGATCAGTGGAAAAGACATTATTTTACATATTATCGGAATGATCGGTGTGGATGGTGCACTTTACAAATCGATGGAATTTGTGGGTGATGGAATTCAGTATCTGACGATGGATGATCGTTTTACAATTGCAAATATGGCGATCGAAGCAGGTGGAAAGAACGGTATTTTCCCTGTGGATGACCTTGCAAAACAGTACATGGAAGAACATTCCAAACGTCCTTACGTTGTTTATGAAGCAGATGAGGATGCGGAATATGATGCGGAATATACGATTGATTTAAGCACCTTAAAACCAACCGTTTCATTTCCGCATTTACCTGAAAATACAAGAACGATCGATGAAGTCGGAGATGTGAAAATTGATCAGGTTGTGATCGGTTCCTGTACCAATGGCCGTATGGATGATCTTAGGATTGCAGCTTCCGTGTTAAAAGGCAAGAAAGTGAAAAAAGGACTTCGCGTAATCGTGATTCCGGCAACACAAAAGATTTATCTGCAGGCAATGGAAGAGGGACTGTTAAGAACCTTTATCGAGGCAGGAGCGGTTGTCAGCACACCAACCTGTGGACCATGTCTTGGAGGATATATGGGAATCCTTGCGGCAGGCGAGCGTTGTGTATCTACAACAAACCGGAACTTTGTAGGTCGTATGGGACATGTGGATTCGGAAGTATATCTTGCGAGCCCGGCAGTTGCAGCGGCAAGTGCAGTCACAGGTAAGATTTCCAGTCCGGAAGAGGTTATGTAAAACAAGGGAGGCTAAATCCTCTGCTCACCAGAGGGTTCGGATTTTGCTTCGCAAAACAAGGAGGATACTATGAAAGCAGCATGTGGTCATGTATTTAAATATGGAGACAATGTCGATACAGATGTTATTATTCCGGCAAGATACTTAAATTCTTCAGATCCGAAAGAACTTGCAACACACTGTATGGAAGACATTGACAAGGACTTTGTGAAAAATGTAAAAGAGGGAGACATTATTGTAGCCAATAAGAATTTTGGCTGTGGATCTTCCAGAGAACATGCGCCGATTTCAATTAAAGCGGCAGGCGTAAGCTGTGTCATTGCAGAGACATTTGCGAGAATTTTTTACCGGAATGCGATCAACATCGGATTGCCGATCATCGAGTGCCCGGATGCGGCAAAAGAGATTGAAGCAGGCGATGAGGTGGAAGTGAACTTTGATACAGGTGTCATCACCGACAAGACAAAAGGAACTTCTTATCAGGGGCAGGCATTCCCGCCATTCATGCAGAAGATTATCGACTGCGAAGGTCTGGTCAACTATATCAATCAGAAATAATTTCAAAATACAATCAGAAGCAGGAGGACTGTTGCATAAACGATCAGGTTTGTGTGACGGTCTTTTTGTATGTTGCGAGGTGGCTGTAAAGATATTTCAGGCATTGCGGTTAAGCGAATGTTTTCAGATAATCGATATATTTTTTTGAGATTTTTACGTGGGTGTAGAGTTCGGCATATTCTCTTGGATTCAGCGTGTCTACATAGTTCTCCGGGAACTGCTTTGTCACACCGAATGTTTTTGCAAGATCGGCAGCTTTATTATAAGCAACGGCAGCACTGGCTTCGCTGGCATAGCTTCCGATTTTGTAATTGCCGTTAATATGGATAAAAACTTTATAATGCGTAGCACCGTTTTTCTCATAGCTGAAAACACCATGATAACGGTTGATGTTCAGAATGTTGGAATAACGGAAATCATGCGTATCACCGTTAAAAAACAGATAGTCTCTGCCGGTAACTGCATAGGGTTTGATCCCGTAGCGGGACAAAATGGAGTACTGCATGCCATAATCGCTTACAAATAAATGTCCCTGGCGTTTCTGGATGCGATGACCGGCATAATAAAACAGATCATCAATGTCAAATTTCAGTTCCATATCATCGGAAAGAAAATAACTGAAGTAGCCTTTGCGCAGATAAATAGGGTTATGAAAATACAGATGATTATCCCGGAAGTTTAAAAGACATACTGCTTTGTCAAAGGACAGATGGCGAATCTGACTGTGGATGTTAAAAAGTGTGACTGCTTCATTTTCCAAAAGGTTACAGGCTTCTAAATAGGCAGAGTGTGCATCTTCTTCCGATGAAAAACTGCCGAGACTGATGTGTTTTGTCTGGTATGTAATGTTCGCGCGATAATAGACGGTTCCGTCCTTTTTTTGGGCAGAATAAACTCCAGTTTGCATGTTATAGTTTTCCTTCCATAAAATGATTACTTTACACTTATGAGATGATATATGCTATTTTAACATGACAGAACAGGAAGAACAAGAAAATTATGGTGACTGTTCGCTCAGCAGAAAAACACTTGCTGTTTTGCTGTGTAAGAAAGTGATTCAGAATATGGTAAAAATATAAATTTGATATGCTATACAATATTGTTTCGTAAGTAAGAATTTGGTATAATATTACAAAGTGATTTTCTGATCAAAATTGTAATTGGAATTTGAAAAGGGGAAAACTAACATGAGCGAAAGAACGAACGGAAAACAAAAGAAAAACGGAAAAGCAGGAGGCGTAAACTTACAGAGCCGGATGAGCCGAAAAGTCCTGATTCCTGTTATCTGTCTTGTGATCATTGCAATTATATCTGCTGTGATCGGACATCGGAATTTAAAGTCCATGTATCAGGCGAGCAATGAGATCACAAGTGTTTATATGACAAAAACAGCACAGTTGAATGAGATCTCAGACAAATTTAAGGAAATGGAGATCCTTGCTTACAGTATGTGTGTGACAAAGTCGACAAATGACCGTGCCAGTATGCTCGAACAGAGCGCAGCAACCAAGGAAGAGATCAATGGTCTGCTGGAACAGTTAGATCAGATGGCAGTGACAGAGGATGAGAAGAGCAGGGTGCAGAATATCACCGCTTATTATCAGGGCTTTACGGATGCATACCAGAAGGTGACGGACAGTATTGAGAATGGTAATAAGACACAGGCACAGGAATACTGTAATCTTGAACTTTTTAAAGCGGCAAATAAATTGAGTGATGAACTTGCGTCTTATATTGAATTTTACAATGCAGATGTAGACCGGGTGGTTGCAAACCAGAGTACGGTATATGACAGTGGAAATTATGCAAATCTGATCGTTATCGGACTTATTGTTGTGAGTCTGATCGCATCGTTGTATATAACGATCTTTAAAGTAGTTCGTCCGATCAGGAAGACGTCAAAGGAACTGAAAGTGATCGTCAAAGATATGCAGTCCGGTCATGCAGATCTGACAAAGCGTGTGACCGTAAAGGGAAATGATGAGATCGCAGAACTTGCATCCGGTATGAATGTGTTCCTTGACACCTTACAGGAAGTTCTCGGAAAAATCGCAACAAACTCCAATGCGATCGGAGATGTCGTCCAGAATGTCGGAAGGAGTGTGGAGACAGCCAATACGAATGCCTATGATGTATCTGCTGTTATGGAAGAACTTTCTGCAACGATGGAGGAGGTTTCTTCTTCCGCTACAACCGTGACCGATAATATTTCAAATGTAAATGATGAAGTGATCAGCATTGCGGATGATTCGAAGGCAATGAATGATTATGCATCCACTATGCAGGAACGTGCCGAAGAGTTAAAACAGAAGGCAGTAAACAATCAGGAAAATACAAGCCGGATGATCGCCGGCATCATCGAGTCGCTGAAGTCAGCAATCGAGGAGAGTACCAGTGTCAGACATGTCAATGAACTGACGGAAGAAATCTTAAGCGTATCCAGCCAGACAAACCTTCTCGCGTTAAATGCTTCTATTGAGGCGGCAAGAGCGGGAGAGGCAGGAAAAGGATTTGCAGTTGTGGCAGATGAGATCCGGAAACTTGCAGATTCCACAAGAGAGACAGCGAATAATATCCAGAGTATCAACGCACAGGTCACAGATGCGGTGGAAAAGCTTTCTGACAGCGCAAACCAGCTTGTTACCTATATTGATGATACGATCATGCCGGATTATGACAGCTTCGTAAAAACAGGCGAGCAGTACCGGACCGATGCAACTTATGTCAATAGTACCATGGATCACTTCGAGGAGCGTGCAAACAGTCTGAAAGAGGTTGTCCTTGTGATGAAACAGTCAGTAGAGGATATTTCCACGGCGATTGAGGAGAGTGCGAAAGGAATCGCAAATGCTGCGGAAAATACCGATATCCTTGTAGAAAACATGGAAAAGGTCAAGAAGAAAATGGAGACAAACCAGCAGATCAGTGACCAGTTGAAAGCAGAATCAGATCGTTTTCAGGGGATTTCGGACAATTTAATGCTTTAATGCATTGACATGAGAGAACGTTTTATCTATAATGAGCGAAAGAGAGAAAAAGGATAAGAGGATTGTGAAAATGGAATTGATGTACACAAGCACCAGAAATGCAAATGAAAAAGTGACAGCTTCACAGGCTATTTTAAAAGGACTTGCAGAGGACGGAGGATTATTTGTTCCGGAACAGCTTCCGACATTGGATAAGACGGTAGATGAACTTGCAGGAATGACTTATCAGGAAACAGCTTATGAAGTTATGAAGAAGTTTTTGACAGACTTCACGGAGGAAGAATTAAAGAATTGTATCAATGCAGCTTATGACAGCAAGTTTGATACAGAAGAGATCGCACCATTGGTTCAGGCGGACGGAGCGTATTATCTGGAGTTGTTCCATGGCTCAACGATTGCTTTTAAAGATATGGCATTATCCATCCTGCCACATTTAATGATCACATCAGCGAGAAAGAATCAGGTGAAAAATGATATTGTAATCCTGACAGCTACTTCCGGGGATACCGGAAAAGCAGCATTAGCCGGATTCGCAGATGTAAAGGGAACAAAGATCATTGTATTTTATCCAAAGAACGGTGTCAGCCCAATTCAGGAAAAACAGATGGTGACACAGAAGGGCGATAATACATTTGTTGTAGGTATCCATGGTAACTTTGACCAGGCACAGACTGGTGTGAAGAAGATTTTTGGTGATAAAGAAATGGCAGCGGAATTAGCAGCTGCAGGTTATCAGTTCTCCTCCGCGAATTCCATCAATATTGGACGTCTGGTGCCACAGATTGTCTATTATGTATATGCATATGCAAAATTATATGCAAATGGTGTTATTGGAAAAGATGAGAGAATCAATGTCGTAGTTCCAACCGGTAACTTTGGTAATATTCTGGCAGCATTTTATGCGAAGAATATGGGAATCCCGATTGCGAAACTGATCTGTGCATCCAATGAGAACAAGGTCCTTTACGACTTTTTTACAACCGGAACTTATGATAAGAACAGAGAATTTATGCTGACAAGCTCTCCATCCATGGATATTCTGATTTCCAGTAACTTAGAGCGTCTGATTTACCGTATTGCCGGAAATGATGCTGCAAAGAATGCAGATTTCATGAAAGCATTAAATACAAACGGAAAGTATGAGATTACGCCTGCAATGAAAGAACAGCTTGCAGATTTCTATGGAAATTATACAAGTGAGGAAGAAACAGCAGAAGAGATCCGGAACTTATACGAGAAGACAGGTTATATTATTGATACTCATACAGCAGTTGCGACAGGTGTATATCATAAGTATTTAAAAGATACAAAGGATACGGACACCAAGACCGTGATCGCATCTACTGCAAGTCCGTTCAAGTTTACAAGAAGCGTGATGGATGCGATTGATAAGAAGTATGATGCAATGACAGATTTTGAACTTGTTGACGAACTGAGCAAAATTGGAAATGTTAAGATTCCAAATGCCATCGAAGAGATCCGTACCGCAGAGGTAAGACATAAGACCGTATGTGAAGTGGATGAGATGCCAAAGGTTGTAAAAGAATTTTTGAACGTGAAATGATCGTGCAGATTTTTAGCATTTGTATCTTATTAAAACGATAATAGAAAAAATAAGGCTGTCTGATAAAACTATCAGCAGCCTTATTTTTGTGACCTGAAAATTGATTTTCTATTGATACAATTCCATTATTATTTCTTCAATTCAAAAATGAAATTAACAACACCAAACGGATACATGACCTGAAGTAAATAAGATGAACTGGACAATTCAATCAATTCGTCAGAAACAACTTCAGGAGCCTCTAATGTTAATTCTTTTCCGAGTGTATTTGAAATATTCACATTATATAATCCGTTATGAAGATTTAAGAAATCTTCCAGAGAAGCCTGAACGTATTCATCAAACTCTGTAAATTCCTCATTTACGTATCTGGATGCAAAGCTGATACAGGTTGTCTCAGGCATATCCAGATAAACTTTAGCGGATAAATCGCCATGGATCGTCTGCGAAACACAGTAATTTACAGGATACTCTTTGCATGGGTTAAAACACAGCGGAGTGAAATCATCCCCGATAAAACGCGTCAGATCATTGAACAGCAATCGCATATAGGAAGCATTGTATTCGTCTGCAGCTACATCAGTTGTATGGAAGAAATTTGCAAGAATCCGGTCAAGATCATCCTGTTTTTCGTTGCTGTAATCTAAATCCGTTAATTCATTTTCGGATTCATAATCAACAATCAGTGTTTCCAGCTGCGTATTAGTAATATAACCTTCATCTACAAGTGTCTGTCCTAATAACAGAAAATCAGGATACTGTGTCTTGACAAGCTCATCGACCTGTTCCTGCGTCAGATATCCCTCGCGGACAGCCAGATCGCCAAACCGACAATCGTTATGTGTCTGTGAAATGATGACATTATCTACTTCATTTGCAGTCATATATCCCTTCATAATGGCGAGAGTGCCAAACTTCATATGCTGGGAGGATTTTTTGCCAAGGGCACTGAGCAGCTGATCTTTTGTCACTACATTGTGAGATAATAAAAATGTTCCAAAAAACTGTGCGTACATATTTTATCTCCCTTCAAATCTTGAGGTAAGGATGCTGTGCAGCTGCTCTGGATTTAAAGGCTTCTGGATAAAATCCTTTGCGCCGGCTTCAATGGCGGAACGCAGCTGTGACTGTGTTCCGACAGAAGAAACGATAATGATCTCTGCGTCTTTGTCGAAATCAATAATTTCACGGATTGCTGCATTGCCATCTTTTACTGGCATAACGATATCAAGAAACGATAAATCAGGCTTTTCCTTTTTATAGATATCAATTGCATCCTGTCCGTTGGATGCCTCGAAAAAAGTTGGTGTACCATATTTTGAAATAAAATCTTTTAACTGCTTTCGTGCAAGTATGGAATCATCACTAATAAGAATTTTTGCATTGTCTAGTCTCATAGTAAATCCCCTTTTCCTAATTTGTTTATAGAACCTATTTTACACTAAAAAAAATGGGCATGCAATTGTAATATACAAAATTCGTGTTGTTTTTTCTCGAAAAAACGCAAAATATGGATTGATTTTGTTCTTGAATCTTAAGGATGGAGAGATTATAATGAGTGCATCTTTGTAAAATTATGTAAAATCAGAAATGGAGAGGGTAAAAGAAGATGGATGTAATGCTTGTATTCGATGCTGTTGTTGCATTGTTTGGTGCC
>UMLE01014651.1_pt1 | contig 20758 bp, 16 predicted proteins | sample 1966461 | NCBI WGS metagenome assembly UMLE01 (sample SAMEA4836196, study PRJEB28245) | human gut metagenome | biome: gut microbiome; material: fecal sample | place: Denmark | collected 2008 | reverse complement strand
AGCAGATGCTCTACCAGCTGAGCTAACCGTCCATATTCTGTTTGTGCCGCAATCAGCTTGATTATGATATCATACCGCCGGGCAAAAAGCAAGCCCTTTTTTGAAAATTCTGCAAACTTTTTGATGCCTGGTTTGCTGTGGATGGAAAATCAGCCGCCCAGCGCACATTTTGTAAACCGACTCAAGGCGTTTCCGTTGCCCTGAACGCCGGTTTGTGGTATAATACATTGATTATAATAGGAAAGGTATCGCAGAATGAGAGTTTTGGGCATCGACCCGGGTTACGCCATTGTGGGCTGGGGCGTTTTGGACTATGCGGGCAACCGGTTTGCACCGGTGGATTTCGGGGCTGTGTGCACCGATGCCGGGGTGCTGTTTGAGCAGCGGCTGGACGAGGTCTACACCGGCATCCGGGAGGTCATTGAGCGGACACAGCCTGAGGTGCTTGCCATCGAAAAGCTGTTCTACCAGCACAACCAGACCACCGTGATCGGCGTGGCCGAGGCCCGCGGGGTCATCCTGCTGGCGGCGGCGCAGGCGGGCATCCCCATCTACGAGTACACCCCCATGCAGGTGAAACAGGCCGTTACCGGTTACGGCAAGGCCGTGAAAAAGCAGGTGCAGGAGATGACCCGCATCCTGCTGCATCTGCCTGCTGTGCCCAAGCCCGATGATACCGCTGATGCACTGGCCATGGCTATCACCTTTTGCCATACCAACGGCAACCAGCTGAACCGCTTCCAGCGCCGTGTGGCGGGGCCGATTTAAGCGGAAAAGTACAGTAGCAGCTGCCCTGTCAGATGTCTTGGCTCCCCCTTTGGGGGAGCTGGCGAGCGAATGCGAGACTGAGAGGGCGAGCCCGCTGGAGGAAAACGAATGATCTACTCTTTAACTGGAAAAATCATCAAAAAGACCCTGAACGCCGTGGTGGTGAGCTGCGGCGGGGTGGGCTACTATGTGCAGTGCCCGACCAGCGTTGCGGGCGCACTGCCCGGGGTGGGCCGGGAAGCCACCCTTTACACCGTGATGAGCGTGACCGAAAATGACATCAGCCTGTACGGCTTTGCCACCGAGGAGCAGCAGAGCTGCTTTGAGCTGCTGACCGCCGTTTCCGGTGTGGGCCCCAAGGTGGGTCTGGCCATTCTCAGCGTCATGGAGCCTGACCGGGTGGCGCTGGCGATCTCGGCAGGCGACCACAAGGCCTTCAAGGCGGCATCCGGCGTAGGCCCCAAGCTGGCCCAGCGCATCGTGCTGGAACTGAAGGATAAGGTGGCAAAGGGCTTTGTAGATGGCATCAACCTCGAGGATGTGGGCGCGGCCACTGCCGCCCCCGCCGCACAGGGAGCCGGGCAGGCCATTGCGGCGCTGGTGTCGCTGGGGTACAGCCAGAGCGAAGCCGCTCTGGCCGTTTCCAAGATCGACGCAAGCCTTCCCGTGGAAGAGATCATCAAGCTGGCCCTGCGGGGCATGGCAGGCAGGAGGTAATCCATGCAGGACGAAACCGCGCTCTATGGCGCAAAAATGATGCAGCCCAGCTTAACGGCGGCGGACAACGAGGAAAACAGCCTTCGCCCGCAGCACCTGGAGGACTACATCGGACAGGACAAGGTCAAGCAGAACCTGAAAATCTATCTGGAAGCCGCCAAGCGGCGCGGCGAGCCCATGGATCACATCCTGCTCTATGGCCCTCCGGGCCTGGGCAAGACCACGCTGGCGGGCATCATCGCCAACGAGATGGGGGTGCAGATCCGCATCACCAGCGGCCCTGCCATTGAGAAGCCCGGCGACCTTGCCGCCCTGCTGACCAATCTGCAGGAGGGCGATGTGCTCTTCATTGATGAGATCCACCGCCTGTCCCGGCAGGTGGAGGAGGTGCTCTACCCGGCGCTGGAGGATTACGCGCTGGATATTATGATCGGCAAGGGGCCCAGCGCCCAAAGCATCCGGATCAACCTGCCCCGCTTCACGCTGGTGGGCGCTACCACCCGTGCGGGCCAGATCACCGGCCCCCTGCGGGACCGCTTCGGTGTGCTGCTCAAGCTGGAGCTGTACAGCCCCGATGAGCTGAGCCGGATCATCCAGCGCTCGGCGGGCATCCTCGACCAGCCCATCACCCCGGAGGGCGCTTACGAGCTGGCCAAATGCAGCCGGGGCACCCCCCGCGTGGCAAACCGTTTCTTGAAGCGTGTCCGCGACTTTGCCACCGTGCTGGGGGATGGCATCATCGACCGGGATGTTTCCCTGATGAGCCTGAAGCGGATGGACGTGGACGCGCTGGGTCTGGACGAGCTGGACCGCAGCCTGCTCCGCGCCATCATTGAGATGTACAACGGCGGCCCTGTGGGCCTGGAAACGCTGGCGGCGGCGCTGGGCGAGGAGGCCGTGACGCTGGAGGACCTGTGTGAGCCCTACCTGATGCAGATGGGCTTTCTGACCCGCACCCCCCGGGGCCGCTGTGCCACCCGCCTTGCCTATGAGCACCTGGGCCTGAAAGCCCCCGAGACCGGAAGCCCGGAGGACAACGGCCAGCAGAGCCTGTTCTGAGCCGTTTGAAGAGAGAAAGGAGGACGCTTATGCGCCCTGCAGATAGTTGGAAAGATTACGAGCTGCTGGATGCCACCGGCGGCAACCGCCTGGAGCGCTGGGGAGAGACCATCCTCATCCGGCCCGACCCGCAGGTGGTGTGGAAAACCGAGAAGCAGAGCCCGCTCTGGGCCAAGGCCGATGCCATCTACCACCGCTCCAATCAGGGGGGCGGAGAGTGGGAGTACCGCCGCCGTCTGCCTGAGAAGTGGAAGATCTCCTGCGGTGAGGGCGAGGACAAGCTGACCCTCATCGTCAGCCCCACCGGTTTCAAGCACACCGGCGTGTTCCCGGAGCAGGCCGTTAACTGGGCCTGGTACGCCAGAAAGATCCGCGCGGCAGGCCGCCCTGTCAAGGTGCTGAACCTGTTTGGCTACACCGGCGGCGCAACGCTGGCCTGTGCCGCTGCGGGGGCTACTGTCTGCCATGTGGATGCTTCCAAGGGCATCGTAGCGTGGGGCAAGGACAACGCCGTGGCCAGTGGTCTGGCGGACCGGCCCATCCGCTGGCTGGTGGACGACTGCGCCAAGTTCGTGGCCCGGGAAAAGCGCCGGGGCAACACCTACGATGGCATCATCATGGACCCGCCCAGCTACGGCCGCGGCCCCGGCGGCGAGATCTGGAAGCTGGAGGACTGCATCTACGAGCTCATCAGCCAGTGCGAGGAAGTGTTGAGCGATACGCCCCTCTTCTTTGCGGTCAACAGCTATACCACCGGCCTGTCCCCCGCGGTCATGGAGTATATGCTCAAGACCACGCTGGTGCCCCGCTTTGGCGGCAAGACCAGCTGTGATGAGATCGGCCTGCCCGTTTCCGCCACCGGCGGCGTTGTGCCCTGCGGCGCAACGGCCATTTGGGAAGAATGAACTCCCTCAGTCACGGCTGTCGCCGTGCCAGCTCCCTCGGGGAGGGAGCCTTTGGCATGGCGGGAACGTTGACCGTTTGCCGGAAAACTTCTCGGTTGCGCCAGAGGCCCCATCTCAGAGGGGGCTGTCTGCGAAGCAGACTGGGGGAGTGTCCTGACGGCAGCCATTCTGAAAAAATGAAGAAGAACCAAGAATGGGGTACAGCCCTTTTGAGAAGGGCGCACCACCGGAAAGAGAAAACCTATGGAAGAAACGATTTTAACTGCGAAAGATCTGAAGTTCCGCTATGATCCGGAACAGCCGGACTACGCCCTGAACGGCGTGTCGGCTGAGGTGAAGCGGGGCGAATTTGTGGCAGTGCTGGGGGCCAACGGCTGTGGAAAATCCACGCTGGCCAAGCACTTCAACGCCATCCTTCTGCCGGAGAGCGGCACTGTGCTGGTGGAGGGGATGGACACCAAAGACGAGGAGAAGATCTACGATATCCGCCAGACCGTGGGCATGGTGTTCCAGAGCCCGGACAACCAGATCGTTGCCACCGTGGTGGAGGAAGATGTCGCCTTTGCGCTGGAAAATCTGGGCGTGCCGCCGGAAGAGATGCGCCGCCGCGTGGATGAAGCGATGAAGATGGCGGGCATCTATGAATACCGGAAGCGTGCGCCCCACAACCTGTCCGGCGGCCAGAAGCAGCGCGTTGCCATTGCGGGCGTGGTCGCCATGCGGCCCGACTGCCTGATCCTGGACGAGGCCACCGCCATGCTTGATCCCCGGGGCCGGGAGCAGGTGATGCAGACCATCCACCATCTGAACAAGAACATGGGCATCACGGTGGTGTCCATCACCCACTATATGGAAGAAGCTGCTCAGGCCGACCGCGTGCTGGTGATGAGCAAGGGCAATGTGGTCATGGAGGGCACTCCGAAAGAGGTATTCAGCCAGACCGAAAAGGTGCGCGCCCTGCGGCTGGATGTGCCGCAGGCTGCCGAGCTGCGGGATGAGCTGGTCAAGGCCGGCATCCCCATGCCCGAGGGCATCATCGACACCGGCGCGTGCGCACAGGCTCTGTATGAGCTTTTGAAGTAAGGGAGGGGACGGAAGATGGGAAGCATTATCAAAGTAGATCACCTGAGTTATGTCTATAACCCGGGAATGCCCAATGCCGTCACCGCGCTGGATGACGTGAGCTTTGAGGTGGAAGAGGGAGACTTTGTGGGCATCATCGGTGCCACCGGCTCCGGCAAGAGTACCCTCATCACCCACATGAACGGCCTGAACAAGCCCACCAGCGGTCACATCATCATCGATGGCCGTGACCTGTGGGCCGAGCCGGAAAAGATCCGGGAATTCCGTTTCCTCACCGGTCTGGTGTTCCAGTACCCGGAGTACCAGCTGTTTGAGGAGACCTGCTATAAGGATATCGCCTTTGGCCCCAGAAACATGGGGCTGGACGAGGCCGAGATCGACAGGCGGGTGCATGAAGCAGCGGACTTTGTCGGCCTGGATGAGGCGCTGCTGCAGCGCAGCCCCTTTGAGCTGTCCGGCGGCCAGAAGCGCCGGGTGGCCGTGGCGGGTGTGATGGCCATGAAGCCCCGTATTCTGGTGCTGGATGAGCCTGCCGCCGGGCTGGACCCCGAGGGCCGGGACGAGATCCTGTCTGAGGTCAAGGAGTACCACAAAAAGACCGGCACTACCGTGCTGCTGGTCTCCCACAGCATGGAGGATATTGCCAAGTACGCCGACCGTGTGCTGGTGATGAGCAACAAGAAGATCGCCATGTATGACACCGTGGAGAACGTGTTTGCCCGTGCGCCCGAGCTGCTGGCGCTGGGCCTGAGCGTGCCGCAGGTCACAAAGATCTTCCTCAAGCTGCGGGAGATGGGGGTGGATGTTCCGGCGGATGTTTACACTGTGCCCTATGCCGTCAAGATGATTTTGGAAGCCAAGAAGCGCCGGGACGCAGGCGAAAGCCTTGTGCTGCCCCGTGTGGATGCAGAGAAGGGGGGCGCTGCCACATGCTGAGAGATATCACCATCGGCCAGCACTTCCCGGGCGACAGCCTTGTGCATAAGTTCGACCCCCGCATGAAGCTGGTGCTGACCATCGTCTACATCATCCTGCTGTTTGCAGCGTCCAACCCGCTGGGCCTGACGCTGTCCCTTGTGTTCCTTGTGGCCATGTACGGCGTGGCAAAGATCCCCTTCAAGCTGATCACCAAGAGCCTGAAGCCCATTTTGCCCATCATCCTCTTTACCGCGGTGCTCAACCTCTTCTTTGTTTCGGGCGAGGGCGAGCCACTAGTGCACTTCTGGGTGCTGAACATCTACGCCGAGGGCCTGCGCTATGCCATCCTGATGGCGGTGCGCGTGATGGCACTGATCGCGGGCACCAGCCTGCTGACCTATACCACCAGCCCCATTGTGCTGACAGATGCCATCGAGCAGCTGCTCAAGCCTTTGGGCAGGCTGCACTTCCCGGTGCACGAGCTGGCCATGATGATGAGCATTGCCCTGCGCTTTATCCCGACCCTGATCGAAGAGACCGACAAGATCATGAACGCCCAGAAAGCCCGTGGTGCCATGCTGGACAACGGCTCCATGATGGAGCGCGTCAAGGCGCTGGTGCCGGTGCTCATCCCGCTGTTCATCTCGGCCTTCCGCCGCGCCGATGAGCTGGCCATGGCCATGGAGTGCCGCTGCTACCGCGGCGGTGATGGCCGCACCCGCCTGAAAGTGCTGCGCTGCACCCGGCAGGATTATATCGATCTGGCGGTGTGCATCGTCTGCTTTATGGTGATCCTGAGCTCGAGACTGGTGTTCCCGAATTTTTAAAAACTCCCCCAGTCGCCTGCGGCGACAGCCCCCTCGAGGAGGGGGCCTTATAGCCTCCCTCTTTGAGGGAGGTGGCACGGCAAAGCCGTGACGGAAGGAGTTCCATGCAGAACTATTTACTGACCCTTGCCTACGACGGCACCAACTACTGCGGCTTTCAGGTGCAGCCCAACGGGCGGAGCGTGGCCCAGACCTTTCAGGATGGGCTGGAAGCGGTGCTTCACAGCCGCCCCGATATCAAGGGGTGCAGCCGCACCGATGCCGGGGTCCACGCGCTGGGCTTTGCGCTGAACTTCCACGCGGAGACACGCATCCCCCCCGAAAAGCTGCCGTTGGCCATCAATCAGCACCTGCCCCCGGATATCCGAGTGCTGTGCGCCCGGGTGGTGCCGGAGGAGTTCCACGCCCGCTATGCCGCCCATACCAAGACCTACCTGTACCGCATCCACAACCACCCCATCGATTCGCCTTTTGATGAAAAATATTACACCCGGGTGCCCCGGCGGCTGGATGTGGATGCCATGCAGAGGGCGGCGGAACAGTTTGTGGGAAAGCACGATTTTCTGGCCCTGTGCGCGGCGGGTTCCTCTGCTGCTGCCCACGGAGATACCGTGCGCACCATCACCGACTGCCATGTGACCCGGAAGGGTGACGAGGTGGACATTGAGGTGACAGCGGACGGCTACCTCTATAACATGGTGCGCATTCTGGCAGGCACCCTGTGTGAAGTGGGTGCGGGCCGGATGCAGCCCGATGCCATCCCCGGCATCCTTGCCAGCCGGGACCGCAGCCAGGCCGGGCCGACGCTGCCCGCGAAAGGGCTATTTTTGGAGAAGGTGGACTACGACCTATGAGAAAAAATCGCAACCGTCCGGAGAGTGACGAGCCGCTTTCGGAAGGGCGGGTCGAATATCTGGAAGCTGCCCGCCAGCGTGTGCGGAACCGACGCATCCGCCGCACGGCGGTGCTGCTGGTGCTGCTGACGGCGGTGGTGCTGTTTGCCACTGGCATCGCGGGCAGCTCGGTGGCGGCCCTGAAGGACCTGACCGATACGGCCCGCATTGCCCTGCTGCCCGGCTCCGGCTGGCCCCAGCAGACCGGTGTGGCCGAGCTGGAACAGATGGCCCCCCTGACCGGCAGCTTTGTGGAGCTGGGGGACGAGGGCTGTGTGGTCTGGTCGCGCACCGGCAAAAAGCTGAACAGCATCCAGAGCGGCTATGCCCGCCCGGCGCTGGCCGCGGGCAAGACCCACTTTGTCCTCTACAACCGCTCCGGAAACGAGCTGCGGGTGGAGAGCCGCACCCAGAACCTTTACACCAAGCAGCTGGAAAACAGCATTTTCCTCTGCGCCATGTCGGACAACGGCACGCTGGCTGTGGTCACGGAGGACCAGACCAGCATGGCAAAGCTGCTGGTATACAGCCCCTCCATGGAGCAGCAGCTCAGCTGGAGCATGACCTCCAACGACGGCACCCCCCTGCGGATGGCCTTTTCCCCCGACAGCCGGAAGCTGGCGGCGGCAGCCGTCACCGTCAGCGGGGGACAGGTGATGACCAACCTCTACCTCATCAATCTGGCATCGGGCGATCCCGTCAGTCTGGTGAATCAGGGCGGCGTGCCCCAGTGGCTGGGGTGGACCTCTGCTTCCACGATCCTGGCTGTCTACGATACCAGGGCTGTGCTTTACAATGCGGGCGGCGGCGAGCGTGCGGTCTATGATTTTGCGGGCACGGAGCTGAAAGATGTTTCGGTGGACGCGGCAGGCAATGTGGCCCTGCTGCTGGCATCGGGGCAGGTCTCTCAGGCTGTGACGCTGGACAAAAACCTGAACGTCCAGTTCAGCGCCGCTGTCTCGGCGGCAAATTCCATTGTCCGGGCGGGGAACCTGTTCTATCTGCTGGCCGATAACGCCGTGGAGTGCTTTGATGCATCTGGCACCCAGCAGTGGAGCCAGAACCTTGACACCAGCCCGCAGGCATTGCTGGCCAACAGCAAGGATCTGCTGCTGTTCAGCGGCAACACGGTGCAGAAGTTGGAGATTCCTGCGCAGGAAAGCTGATTCTTTGTCCAACCTCTCAGGCTCGCATTCGCTCGCCAGCTCCCCTAGTAGGGGAGCCCTTGGCATAATGGGTAAGTTTTATTAGCACTCTTGCACAGAAAGTAACAAGGAAACCATTCTATGTTCAAGAATCCGTCATTTATTTTTGATATCCTATGTACGGTGGTCTGGCTGGTGCTGGCCGTCCGGTATGCCCGCAAAGGCTTTCTGGCCTCGGTGGTGCAGCTGACGGGCAGCCTCATCAGCCTGTTCGGTGCCAGAGCCTTTTCAGGCTGGGCAGCCGGGCAGGTGTTCGAGCGCTTCCTCGCCGGAAGCTTCCGGGACCAGATCGCTGCCAATATCGCCGCCGGGGGAGCCGTCAGTCTGGATGGCATTGCCCAGCGGTACGCGGGCTTTCTGCCCGAGGCGTTCCGGGCATCCATCGTGGATGCCTGTGAGCGCTCCATCTCTGCCGTCCTCAATGACAACGCCGTTGTGCTGGCGGATACCATCGTCCAGAAGGTGCTGGCTCCGCTGCTGACCCCGGTGATCTCGCTGGTGCTGTTCTTTGTGGCGTTTGCCCTGCTGCGGATGCTGGTCAGCCTGCTGGTCACAGTGCTGGGGCTGGTGAACAAGCTGCCCGTGATCGGTGCAGTGAACCACTGGCTGGGCTGGGGCGTGGGCGGCATTGCCAGCCTTGTGGACATCTATCTGGTGCTCTGCGTGGTCTGGGCGCTCATTGTGATCACCGGCGGCAACCTCACCATGCTCAACGACACGGTGATGAGCGGCAGCCTTTACTATAAAGTATTCAATGTGTTCAACCCGTTTGTCTGAGCGGGGAGGGAAAAGGAGGAACAATGGTCTGCATTCGATGCCAGAAGCGGCCTGCCATTATTTTTGTCCAGCGGATGGAAAATGGCCAGATGAAAAACGAGGGGTACTGCCTGCACTGTGCCCGGGAGATGCACATCAAACCGGTCGATGATCTGATGAAGCAGTTTGGCATGTCCGACGAGGACATGGATGCCATGGAAGACCGGATGGAAAACATGATGCAGGAGATGGGGGACATGAGCAACATGAACCCCTTCTCCATGATGATGGGCATGGGCCAGCCGGACCAGAGCGAAGAGGACGGCGACCTTGTGCCCGGCTCCAGCGCCACCTTCCCGCTGGGGGTGAACGGCGGTGCCCAGAACGGTAAAAACGAGAAGAAGGCGGGCAAAAACGACAAAAAGCCGCCCCGCCGCAAGTTTTTGGATACCTACTGCGAGAACCTGACCCGCAAAGCCCGGGAGGGGAAGCTGGATGATATCATCGGCCGCGACCGGGAAATCTACCGCACCATCCAGATCCTGAGCCGCCGCCAGAAGAACAACCCCTGCCTCATTGGTGAGGCGGGCGTTGGCAAGACCGCCATTGCCGAGGGCATTGCCGAGGGCATTGCCAAGGGGCAGGTGCCGGCAGGGCTGCAGGATAAGGAAATCTTCCTGCTCGACCTGACCAGCCTTGTGGCAGGTACCCAGTTCCGCGGCCAGTTCGAGCAGCGGGTCAAGGGCCTGCTGAGCGAGGTCAAGGCGGCGGGCAACGTCATCCTGTTCATTGACGAGATCCACACCATTACCTCTGCCGGTGAGAGCGAGGGTGCCATGAATGCGGGCAACATCCTGAAGCCCGCCCTCTCCCGCGGCGAGATCCAGGTCATCGGTGCCACCACCTTCAACGAGTACCGTAAGTATATCGAGAAGGACCAGGCGCTGGAGCGCCGGTTCCAGCCCGTGCGGGTGGAGGAACCCAGCGTCGCTGATACGCTGGCCGTGATGGGCGGCATCAAGCACTACTACGAGGAGCACCACCATGTGCAGGTGCCCGCCGATGTGCTGAACGCCACCGTGACCCTGAGCGAGCGGTATATCACCGACCGCTACCTGCCCGACAAGGCCATCGACCTGCTGGACGAGGCTTGTGCCTGCTGCAATCTGGCCCACCCGGTCATCTCCGAGTACCTGACCATGCAGAAGGAACTGGAGGCCCTCAAGCAGGAAGAGGCCGACATGGAAAACGCCGATGTGAACGAGCCCATCGATTACGAGCGTGTGGCAGAGCGCAAGACCCGGATGGCACAGCTGGAGCGGGAATTGCCCGCCAAGCAGGCTGCAGCCGGGGAGATCCAGGTGACCATGGACGATGTGGCCAAGGTCATTGAGCTGTGGACGGGCATCCCGGCGGTGAAGATCCGGGAGACCGAGTATGCAAAGCTCGCAAGCCTTGAGACCGAGCTGAAAAAGAAGATCATCGGTCAGGACGATGCCGTGCATCTGGTGGCCCAGGCGGTCAAGCGCAGCCGCGCCGACCTTTCGGGCCGCCGCCGTCCGGCCAGCTTCATCTTTGTGGGCCCCACCGGTGTGGGCAAGACAGAGCTGGTGAAGCAGCTGGCAAACCAGCTCTTTGACGGCCCCGACCCGCTGATCCGGCTGGATATGAGCGAGTATATGGAGAAGTATGCGGTGTCCCGCATGATCGGCTCCCCTCCGGGCTATGTGGGCTACGAGGAGGCGGGTCAGCTGACCGAAAAAGTCCGCCGCCGCCCGTACAGCGTGGTGCTGTTCGATGAGATCGAAAAGGCCCACCCCGATGTGATGAATATCCTGCTGCAGATCCTGGACGAGGGCAAGATCAACGATGCCCAAGGCCGCACCGTGGATTTCTCCAACACCGTCATCTGCATGACCTCCAATGCGGGCAGCAGCGACCAGACCACCGCAAGTCTGGGCTTCAACCGCAGCGAGGAGGAGCGGAACGAGGAAAAGAGCCGCAAGGCACTGAGCCAGTTCCTCCGCCCTGAGTTTTTGGGCCGCGTAGATGAGGTCATCACCTTCAAGCCGCTGAGCGAGGAGACCCTGCAGGGCATTGCCGCCCTGATGCTGGACGAGTACAAGCCCAGTATGGAGGCCAAGGGCATTGCCTACAGCTATACCCCGGCGGCACTGGCAGCGCTGGTGCACAAGAGCCAGGGCGGCAAGTTTGGTGCCCGCGACCTGCGCCGCACCATCCGCAAGGCTGTGGAGGACCCCGCCGCTGAAAAGATCATCGACGGCACCCTTGTTTCCGGCTCCACCCTGACCGTGGATGCTGAGAACGATGAGATCGTGCTGAAATAAGTAAAGATCCCGGAGGGCAGAAACGCCCTCCGGGATCTTTGTTCTTTGAAGGAGGAGAGAAGAATGAACTTGTATCACTACCGATCAGTGGAAAGCGCACGAAAGGAGATCGAGTGCCGTACATTCCGCTATGCGGACCGGAACGAATTGAATGATCCCTTGGAGGGCTATGCTCAGATTTACTGGAAAGGCGATTGTCCGGCGTGGGAGGGACTGTTCCGGAACTATATCTGCAGTGTATACTATGCTGTAGTTGGCATTCAATTGAATGCAAGCGAGGAACTTTTGGCAGAGAGGGCAGTTATTCCGGATATTCACTGCTTTGATGATGTTCCGCTGGGGCAGGTCTGGAAAGAATTATCGGATCGTTTTGTACAGACAGCATTGGTGCAGAAGCTGATAGTAGATCTAGGAAATACGGAGACCGAAATGAATGCCCACCGCTTGAGGCAAATTTTGCGGCTCTGCCATGAGGATGCAATCAAAATTTGTCTGGACGACATGCACAAACGGAAAACGTTGCCAGGGGAGCAGGGCGGGCCGGTGGTGTCAATCAGCGAAAAGGTCGACTGGGAAAAGACGGGAGGCTTTGGAAATCTTGAAAGTCCGCTGATAAAAATGATGAAGGCAGCTTTTGAGGTTTATGAAGAAACACTGGAAAGCAGTTTTCTGAAACTGGAACAGGAGATCGAGGCAAACGAACCAAATGCCCGGAAGCGGAGGCTCTGGCTGAAGGTGAGGCTGGGATTTCCGGCCCTTTATATTGCTGGTCTGCAGGAACTGCCCTACCCCAGAATGTTTATGATGTGCTTTTCCACCGACGGAACAAACTCGGCCATGTGGGGAAATTATGCGCAAAATCACTGCGGTGTCTGTCTAGTCTACCGTGCCAACGAAGAAAATGGAAAGCAGACTCTTCGTGTAAAAACAGCCGAAAGCTGGAGTTCAAGTAGCGGATATTCCTGCGGTTTTCGGGATGACCCGGTCTACCCAGTTCGTTATACGGACGAGCAGGTAAAGCGCAACTTTTTTGAATCATTGGGACGGTTGACTTTTTCGCAGATTGAATCCTGGATGGTTTCGTCCAAAGGTGAACGAAGCCGGATTCTAGAACTTTACGACAAGGATGCGTGGCGGGTGCAGTATTGGAAAGACCAGCAGGAGAAATATTTGACGAAGCTTCCTGCCTGGAGCCATGAACAGGAATATCGACTGCTTATGAATGACAGTTTTCATCAGCACACGGAGGCAGAGCGCTATGTGGGATACGACCCAGCAATCCTGGAGGGCGTGATCTTTGGTATCAAGACATCGGAAGCTGATAAGATGCAGATTTTCCGAACCTTGCGAAAATCTATGGAGGAAGCAGGGCGGGACCCGAAGGAACTGGAGGTGTGGCAGGCGGAATATGATGACGAAACACGGAAGATCAGCCTGAGGAAACGGCATTTTCCCATCTGGTAAAAGAAAACACATTTCCGGACAGAACAAAACCTCCCTGTGCAGAAGAATAGCGCTGCAGGGGAGGCTTTTGTCGTTAATTTCTTAGATAGAGAAGCCGATGACTACTTAACAGACACTGGCTCCTCCGGCTTGTTGGTGGTACGGGCACTCGTGCGGCCCTCGGGAATGATCTCACCTGCGGCGGTCAGGCTGAGCTTGGCCAGGGTCGGGCCCACCAGCTCGTACACCAGCACCGAGAAGAGCACCACGTTGCGCACCATGTGGCCGTCGGAAAGCTCGGCAGCCTCGGCGGCCATACCCAGTGCCACACCGGCCTGCGGCAGCAGAGTGATGCCCAGATACTTCTGGATCTTCTCGCTGCAGCGGGTGGCCTTGCAGCTGACATAGGAGCCGGAGATCTTGCCCAGAGAGCGGGAAGCGATATAGACGGCACCAATGAGCAGGACCATGGGGTTTGCGAGGATGTTCAGATCCAGCTCCGCGCCGGACAGCACGAAGAACAGGATGTTCACCGGGCTTACCCAGCGGTCCAGGCGGTCCATCAGCTCATCGGAAGTGGGGCAGATGTTGCAGAACACGGTGCCGGTCATCATGCAGACCAGCAGCAGCGAGAAGCTGCAGTGGATGGGGCCGACCTCAAAGCTGACCATGGAAAGGCCCACCGTCAGCAGCACAAAGGCCACCGAAAGGCTCATGCGCTTGGAGCGGGAGTGAAAGTAGATCTCCAGCTGGTTGAGCAGCAGACCGGCCAGCGCGCCCAGACCCAGGCTGAGTACGATCTCCACCAGAGGCTCCAGAAGGATGCTGATGGGGTCGATGCGGCCCTGTTCCAGCGCGTTTGCGATGCCGAAAGAGGCCGAGAAGAGCACCAGACCCACGGCATCGTCAATGGCGACCACCATCAGCAGCAGGCGGGTCAGGGGGCCGCTTGCCTTGTACTGCTTGACCACCATCAGGGTGGCGGCAGGGGCTGTGGCAGAGGCGATGGAACCCAGCGTGATGGCCGATGCCATTGAGATGACATCCGGCCGGGCAAAGTGCAGGGCCACCAGAGCGATATCCACCAGCACGGTGGTGATAACGGCCTGCAGGATGCCCACAGTGACCGCCTGCCTGCCCATGCTCTCCAACGCGCTGAGCCGGAACTCGTTGCCGATGACAAAGGCGATGAAGCCAAGTGCCACCTGTGTGATGATGCCGTAGCTCTCGACCTGTGCAAGGCTCCCGAAGCCGAAGCCCCAGCCGCTCAGGCCCAGCCGACCCAGAAAGAAGGGGCCCAGCAGAAGCCCCGCCACCAGATAAGAGGTGACAGCCGGCAGACGGACCGCTTTCGCTGCACGGGATGCCAACAGGCCTGCAATGAGCGAAAGAGACATGCAGATGAGCAATTGCTCCATAAAATAAGATCCTCCTCAGGAATTAAGATACGTTAAAAAGTATATCTTATCTGAGGAGGAAAAGCAACATTTGTTAATTGAATTTAAAAATCTTCTGTGCAAGGCGGTAACCGCCCAGCACGAGCTTGTCGCCCTTGGGGATCTTCAGGTTGGTCACGCCGCCAAAGCCATAGCGGATGGAGCGGTAGACTCCGGCACTGGTGTGTGCCTTGAGGTAGGCCCACAGTTCGTTCTCCTTCTGCTTTGCGGCGGCACTGCCGTCCAGCAGAAGGAAGATGTCGCTGATGGCCATCATCATGGAGAGGTAGTGCAGCATATAGCTGCGCAGCTTCTTCTGGCCCTTGAGGGCATCCAGGTCCTGGCAGTCGATCATGTGGCGGGTCACCCGCAGCTGCTGATCCACCCGCTTGACCATCACACTCTCGTTCACGCTCTGGTCGGCCCGGCCGATGAAGTAGCGGTACAGGTCCAGATCCATATAATACATGCTCTTGACAAAAGGCAGGGGCTGGTAGACAAAGATGTTATCCACATAGAAGGTGTGCTTGGGCAGCACCATGCCGCAGTCCCGCAGCACCTGTGTGCGGTACATCACCGAGTGCATCAGCAGGTTCTGGTCGGGCCGGAAGTGGCCGACATGCGTCCAGCTGAACAGCCGGTTCTGGGGGAACACGTTGGTGTAGCGCACGGTGTGGCTGGTGTTGTCCTCCACATGCTCGTAGACATAGTTGCAGATCATCAGGTCAGGCGCGGTGCCCCGGGCAGTCAGCGTGTTCAGCTTGGCCAGCACGGTCCTGAGGGCTGCTTCGTCCAGCCAGTCGTCGCTGTCCACTACCTTGTAATACAGGCCGGTGGCGTTGCGGATGCCCTGATTCACGCCCTCGCCGTGGCCGCCGTTCTCCTGATGGATGGCCTTGACGATGGTGGGATATTTGGCGGCGTACTCGTCGCAGATGGCGGGGGTGTCATCCTTGGTGGAACCATCGTCCACCAGGATGATCTCGGCCTGCTCCCCGGCGGAGAGCAGGGTCTCGATGCAGTGGCGCATATATGCCGCCGAGTTGTAGCACGGGACGGCGAAGGTGATCAATTTCTGAGCCATACAAAATACTCCTTTGCTCTTTTCCGGCAGATGCACAAGGCAGGAGCCGGGATGGAGATATGTACCCATATTATAGCATTTTTGTGCAGGAAATGCTATCGAACGTGGGAAATGTCAGAGATGTTTTACAATTATCCGGGGAGTTGTGGTATACTGATTGGGTTATAAACCTCTCAGGCCGCTTTGCGTCCAGTTTCCCTGGTAGGGGAGCCAAGACTTGCCTCTCCTACCAGGAGAGGTGGCATTGCGAAGCAATGACGGAGCGGTTTTGGATGGATAGGAGGAACCATGGAAAGTCCGCATAGTATTCTGAAAAAAGTCTTTGGCTACGACAGCTTCCGCCCGGGGCAGGAGGAGATCGTCTCCCGCCTGCTGGCCGGGCAGGATGTGCTGGCCGTGATGCCCACAGGTGCGGGCAAGTCCATCTGCTATCAGGTGCCGGCCCTGCTGCTGCCGGGCATCACCATCGTGGTCTCGCCGCTGGTGAGCCTGATGAAGGATCAGGTGGGGGCGCTGGTACAGGCCGGTGTGGCGGCAGCTTTCCTGAACAACAGCCTGACGGACAACCAGAAGGCCCTGATGCTCCGCCGCGCCCGGGAGGGGTGGTATAAGATCATCTATGTGGCTCCGGAGCGGCTGGAAATGCCGGGTTTCCAGCGGTTTGCGCAGGAGCGGGAGATCAGCATGGTCACGGTGGACGAGGCCCACTGCATCAGTCAGTGGGGGCAGGACTTCCGCCCCAGCTACCTGCGCATCAAGGCATTTGTGGACAGCCTGCCCAAGCGCCCGGTGGTGGGAGCCTTTACGGCCACCGCCACAGCCCATGTGCGGGAGGACATCCGCACCCATCTGGAACTCCACACCCCCTACGAGGTGACCACCAGCTTCGACCGCCCCAACCTCTATTTTGCCACCCGCAGGACCCTGCCCAGCGAGAAGCCCAAAGTTCTGCTCGACCTTGTACTCAGGGAGCGGGACAATGCGGGCATTATCTATTGCAGTACCACCCGGCAGGTGGACGAGACCACCCGCCTGCTGCAGAGCCGGGGAATCCGTGCGGCAGCCTACCACGCCAAACTGGATGCGGATACCCGGCGGCAGAATCAGGACGATTTCCTCTATGACCGGGTGCAGATCATGGTGGCGACCAATGCCTTCGGCATGGGCATCGATAAGCCAAACGTCCGGTTCGTCATCCATTATAATATGCCCAAGGATCTGGAGAGCTATTATCAGGAGGCGGGCCGCGCGGGCCGTGACGGGGAACCTGCCCGCTGCACCCTGCTCTATTCCGGCACCGATGTGCGCACCATCCGGTTCTTCATCGACAAGGAGATGGAGGCTGACAACGGCCTGCCTGCGGATGTCAAGGCCGAAGCGGCACGCAAGGCAGAGGAACGGCTCAAGTACATGACCTTCTACTCCACCACGCCGCGCTGCCTGCGGGGGTATCTGCTGAGCTACTTCGGCGAGGCCGCACCCCAGAAGTGCGAGAACTGTTCCAACTGTCTGCTGGCAGCACAGGCTGCCGAACAGGTGGAGGAGCAGGCGGCACAGGCCCGCCAGCGTGCCGCGGCCAGTGCGAAGCGGCTAGCCTCGGCCTCCCGCCGCCGTGCCGACGAAGATGCCCTCAGCGAAGCGGACGAGAAGCTGCTGGCTGCCCTCTATGCCCTGCGCAAGCGGCTGGCCGCAAAGCAGAAGCTCCCTGCCTATATGGTGTTCAATGATTCCACCCTCCGCCAAATGGCGCTGAAAAAGCCCCTGAGTGTGGAGGAACTGCTCAATATCCCCGGTGTGGGCGAGAAAAAGGCCGCCCGCTATGGCCAGGAGTTCCTCAGTGTGATCGAGGATGCCGTGGGCAGCCGGGAGTGAGAAAAGAAACAGCATCTGCAAGGTTCGCTTCTGAATTCAGAAAATTGGCGAATTTTGCAGATGCTGTTGTTTTTGCGGGGCAAACCCTCTCAGTCTGCTCACGATGTTCGCAGCCAGCTCCCCCGAAGGGGGAGCTTTATTTGTGCTGACCGGAAGATGCAGCCAGCTCCCCCTTTCGGGGGAGCTGGCATCGCGCAGCGATGACTGAGAGGGTCAAATCTCCTTACCGTTCCATGGTATGAGTGGCAAACACCTGTTCGTCCTCCCACCAGACGGGGGCCTTTGCGGCAAGGCTCTTGGGCACATCCAGAAGCCGCTGGTTGGAGCTGCCCCGGAAGCGCAGGGAGATATCGTGCTGGGCTTCCACAAAGCGGCCATCCACCAGAACATCCAGCAGACTCAGCAGCTCATCTGTGACCTCACAGCGGGCTGGGCAGGGAACACTGCCGGTCAGCTGCTCCCAAGTGTAACCGGAATAGCACCAGACGCTCTTATTCGGGTACAGCGCCCTGAAGTTGCGGACAAAGGGCAGCAGTTCCCGCTGATTCTCCGGCTCAAAAGGCTCACCGCCCAGCAGGGAGATGCCTGCAATATAGTCGGGCTGGCAGGATGCAAAGATCTCGTTGCGCACAGCCTTGTCGAAAGGCTGGCCGTACCCGAAATCCCATGCCACCTCGTTGAAGCAGCCCGGGCAGTGGTGCCTGCAGCCCGAAACAAAGATGCTGGTGCGCACCCCCGGCCCATTGGCAATGTCGTAATACTTAATTGTTGCGTAATTCATCACAGATGCAGCACCCGATCCTTGATCTCCTGTGTCCGGCCCTGGTTCCAGAACTGGGTGCCGATATAACCGCAGGTGCGGCGGGCAACGTTCAGCTTGTTCTGGTCACGGTTGCCGCACTTGGGGCACTCCCACACCAACTTGCCGTCATCCTCAACGATCTTGATCTCTCCGTCGTAGCCGCAGCACTGGCAGTAATCGGACTTGGTGTTCAACTCGGCGTACATGATGTTATCATAGATGAACTGCAGCACGCTTATCACGGCCTCCAGATTGTCCTGCATGTTGGGCACTTCCACATAGCTGATGGCACCGCCCGGGGACAGCTTCTGGAACTCGCTCTCAAACTTGAGCTTGGTGAAGGCATCAATGTGCTCCGAAACATGGACGTGGTAGCTGTTGGTGATATAGTTCTTATCGGTGATGCCGGGCACGATGCCGAACCGCTTCTGCAGGCACTTGGCAAACTTGTAGGTGGTGGATTCCAGCGGGGTGCCGTAGAGAGAGTAATCCATGTTCTCGGCCTTCTTCCACTCGGTGCATTTGTCGTTCATGTGCTGCATCACGCTCAGGGCAAAGGGCTTGGCACCGGCATCGGTGTGGCTCTTGCCGGTCATATACTTCACACACTCATACAGACCAGCGTAGCCCAGGCTGATGGTGGAGTAGCCGCCAAAGAGCAGCTTGTCGATCTTCTCGCCCTTCTTCAGGCGGGCCAGTGCGCCGTACTGCCACAGAATGGGGGCGGCATCGCTGGGGGTGCCCATCAGGCGCTGATGGCGGGCCTGCAGTGCCTTGTGGCAGAGAGCCAGACGCTCGTCAAAGATCTTCCAGAACTTCTCGAAGTTGCCGCCGGAGGAAAGGGCTACATCCACCAGATTGATGGTGACAACACCCTGATTGAAGCGGCCGTAGTATTTGGGCTTGCCGGTCTCGGGGTCCACATAGGGGGTCAGGAAGCTGCGGCAGCCCATGCAGGTGTAGCAGTGGCCCTCGCCGTTTTTGTCCACCTTGAGCTCAAGCATCTTCTTCTCAGAGATGTAGTCGGGCACCATCCGCTTGGCAGTGCACTTGGCAGCCAATTCGGTCAGGTAATAATAAGGAGTGCCGGGGCGGATGTTGTCCTCTTCCAGCACATAGATCAGCTTGGGGAAGGCGGGGGTGATCCAGACACCGGCCTCGTTCTTCACGCCCTGATAGCGCTGACGGATGGTCTCCTCGATGATGATGGCAAGGTCGGCCTTTTCCTGCGGGTTGCGGGCTTCTCCCAGATACATGAACACGGTGATGAAGGGGGCCTGACCGTTGGTGGTCATCAGGGTCACGACCTGATACTGGATGGTCTGGACACCGCGGTTGATCTCGTTGCGCAGGCGGCGCTCCACGATCTCCTTCTTGCGCTCCGGGGTAACGTCCAGCCCTTCCATTTCCGCCTCGACCTCAGCGGCGATCTTCTTGCGGGAGACATCCACAAAGGGAGCCAGATGGGTCAGGCTGATGCTCTGGCCGCCGTACTGGTTGGATGCCACCTGCGCAATGATCTGGGTGGCAATGTTGCAGGCGGTAGAAAAGCTGTGGGGCTTTTCAATATAGGTGCCGGAAATCACGGTGCCGTTCTGCAGCATATCCTCCAGGTTGACCAGATCGCAGTTGTGCATGTGCTGCGCAAAGTAGTCGGAATCGTGGAAGTGGATCAGGCCCTCGTTGTGTGCCTTGACGATCTCCGGGTCCAGCAGCAGGCGGGCGGTCAGGTCTTTGGAGATCTCACCAGCCATATAGTCACGCTGGACGCTGTTCACGGTGGGGTTCTTGTTGGCGTTCTCCTGCTTGACTTCCTCGTTCTGGCACTCAATCAGGCTGAGGATGCGCTCGTCGGTAGTGTTGGTCTGGCGCTTCAGGCTCTGCACATAACGATAGGTGATATAATGGCGGGCTACATCGTGGGCCTGAATGTCCATCAGCTTGTTCTCCACCATGTCCTGGATCTCTTCCACGCTCACGGCACGGTTCAGCGCCTGGCACTGCTCCGTGACATCGTTGGCGATGGACAGAATCTGCTCCTGGGTCAGGCTGCTCTTGCGGCTGACCGAATCGCTGGCCTTAGTGACCGCAGTGATGATCTTGGTGATATCAAATGGAACTTCCGAACCATTGCGCTTGATGATCTTCATAGTGTTCCTCCGTCGTTCTATCTGTGTGCAGTTCAAACGGGTGCCTCTTTCGCAAGAGGCACCCGCAAAGCAGTTTTGGGATGCGTTCAATTGATGTGATTCTATGATATCACTATTTAGTGATATGTCAATGGAGAAACCACTACATTTTGTGTTTTGGCGGTTTCGCCAAAATTGAGCCGAGAATCTTGGAGCAAAATTTGAGGCCAAAGCTCTTGACAAACTGTGCAAGGAAAGTGTTTGCATTCCGGGGCGTAATATCCACGGCGGTGTATACTTCTCTGGAAGTTTGGATAGAACAATACCTTATTATATAGAGAAAAATGACCTCTGAGGCCGCCGCAGCTTCCACGTCAAGGAACATGTAAATTGCAGTTGAAAAACTAGTCAAAAAGTCAAAGACGCAAAAAGAAACGAAAAAAGTGAAAAAAGGGGTTGCCAAACGTGTCGGGATGTGGTATTATACTTGAGCGCCAAGGGCCGCCGGAAAGA
>UMLE01003045.1_pt1 | contig 21879 bp, 19 predicted proteins | sample 1966461 | NCBI WGS metagenome assembly UMLE01 (sample SAMEA4836196, study PRJEB28245) | human gut metagenome | biome: gut microbiome; material: fecal sample | place: Denmark | collected 2008 | reverse complement strand
TAGCAAATCCTTTGTTGGCGCTTTGAATGACGCCTTACCGTCTCCGGTCATTCTGAACGGAGGCAAGAATGCTTTGTAGGAAAGACGGGAAACGGAACGATGAAACGGAGTGAAGAATCTATGACTCGGATGACATCTTACCGTCTTCCTCACTACGGTAATAGATCCTTCGCTGCCGCTCAGGATGACGCCTAACGTTCTTCGTCATTATGACACTTTCCGTTTCCCTCATTATGCAGCAGATCCTTTGCTGTTGTTTCGTATGACACCTAACGGAAATCATATGCTTCGGCTTTTAACTCACAGCTAACGGTTAACAGCTAACAGCTAACAGCTAATAGCTAATAGCTATTAGCTATTACCCTTTTTGCCGGTCACTCCTGTCATCTGACATCTGATTTGTTTGTAGGTGGCGATGGCTTTTTCAAATTCCGCTTTTACAGCGGCAGGCAAATTATCAGACACGGTTTCGCTTTTCACCATCTTTTCCAAATCCCTGTCGGCACAGATGCTTTCCGCCGGCAGGTCCGCTTCTTTGGCAAGCCGCGCTCTTACTTTTTCCAGATAGAGGAAAAACGCTCTTGTTTCTATGTCTATGGACACCGTCTGTCCGGCCTGAATCGTTTCCTTTCGTACCGCTGTGATTTTCCCTTTCCGTCCGCGGACGGGTTTTGCCGTTTTGGGAATGATATGTTCTCTTTTTTCCGGCACTTTACTTTCTGTTTTTGGGGAAATACGGCTCCGTTCCGGATGGAGGGCCTGTAAAAAGACTTCCGCGTATTTGTCCGCTTTTTTCGGACCGATGCCTTTCACACCGCGGAATTCTTCTTCGGTTGCAGGGCGGGTTTCTGCGATCCTCCGGAGGACTGTATCGGAAAGAATTTGTGATGTCGACAGATTTTCTTTTTTTGCCAAAGAGCGGCGGAGCCGTTCGAGTTTCTCATATATGTTTTTTTCTTCTCTCTCGTTTTTTCCCCTTATTTCTTCCGCTCCGCTGAATTCTCCAAGCGCCGCAAGGAAACGTTCTCCATACTTCTTTAATTTGAAAGCGCCAATGCCGTGAACTTCCGCCATTTCTTCTTCTGTCTGCGGGAGGCGGGACACCATATCTTCCAAGGTGGCATCGGAGAATACGACGAAGGGCGGAACGTGTTCTTCCCGGGCAATGGCAAGACGGAGTCTGCGGAGTTTTTCAAAGATACCGCTCTCCGTTTCTGAAAGGATGGCTTTCTTTTCCACCGCCACAGACGCCATAACATCTTCCGCACCGAAAGCAAAACCCAGTACCGGCGCTTTTCTTTCGAGAACAATTTCCGCTTTTTCCGTAAGATGCAGCAGGGGGGATTCGCCGCCGTCACGTTTGAGGTAACCATCGGCGATGAGGAAATGGATGGCGGTTCTCAAATGTTTGATTTTCGCAAAGGACAGTCTGCCGTAGGTGGGAAGGCTGTCCAGGTTCCGTTCCCTGATCATTTTCGTGCGGCTTCCTTTAAGGATATCCGCCACCACACCGGCGCCGTACCGTTCCTTGAGAGATCTGACGGTTCGGAAAATGAGAACCGCCTCGTCGGTGATATCCACCTTTCCTCTTCCGCTTTCGCAGTTCCCACAGCGGCCGCAGGTCTCATCAGCAGTCTCGCCGAAGTAATTTAAGATGTAATTCCGCAGGCAGCCTGTGGTGCTGCAATAGCCGTCCATGGCATAAAGGCGGTCATAGTCCATCCGTTTCTGGTCGTCCGTCTGGTTTCCCGATTCGATGAGGTAGCGCTGTATGCCCGCGTCCTGCCCGCTGTAAAGGAGGATGCATTCCGCTTTCGCGCCGTCACGTCCTGCCCGTCCCGCTTCCTGATAGTAGGCTTCCATGCTTTTGGGCATCTGGTAGTGGAGGACGTAGCGCACGTTGCTCTTGTCGATACCCATGCCGAAAGCGTTTGTCGCCACCATGACATGGATGCGGTCGAAGGAAAAATCTTCCTGCCCTTTCCGCCGCGCGCCATCTTCCATGCCTGCATGGTACCGCCCCGCTTTTATTTTCCGGCTTGCGAGCATTTCATAAATTTCGTCCACTGCTTTCCTGGTGGCGCAGTAAATGATGCCGCTTTCTTTTCCGTGGTTCTGCACATAGCGGAGAATGAAATCTTTCCGGTCCGCGCCGTGGATGACACGGAAGGACAGGTTCGGCCGATCCAGTCCCGTACGGAAAACGGCTGCTTTCCCCAGGCCGAGGCTCCGTTTCATATCTTCTTCCACTAAAGAGGTCGCCGTAGCGGTGAAAGCGGTGACCACGGGTTTTGCGGGAAGCGTATCGATAAAAGTTTTTATTTTCCGGTAGCTCGGACGGAAATCATGGCCCCACTGGGAAACGCAGTGTGCTTCGTCAATGACGACCATGGACAGGGGTACTTTGGACAGGCAGTCGGTGAAATAGGTGGGTTCCAGTTTTTCCGGCGCCATGTAAAGCAACTTCAGACGCCCCCGGAACAAATCGCGGAGCCGCTCGATAGATTCGTCAAAAGGCACGGTGGAGTTTACATAGGACGCGGAAATCCCCTGCTCTGCAAGCGCTTCCACCTGGTCTTTCATGAGAGAAATCAAAGGAGAAATAATGATCGTACCGTGGGGAAAGAGGAGGGCGGGAATCTGGAAGCAGACCGACTTTCCCGCGCCGGTGGGCATGACAGCCAGCACATCCCTGCCCAACAGAATGGTTTTGATGACATCTTCCTGCATAGGCCGGAATGTATCATAACCGAAATATTTTTTTAAAAGTTCCGCCGGTTCCATCGTTTCCTCCTTTCTTCAAATACTTTTCTATTATACCAGTTATTTCCCCAAAAGCGGCAAAATAAAAAGGACCGCAGCGGTCCCTTTGTTTCTTTATTTCAAAGCATATCTTTCTTCCACAGCACCAGCGCCGATACGAGGGTCAGCACGAGACCGAGAAGGGTGACCGCAGCAAATCCGATCTCGCTTGATTCCCACGGCACGGGCACATTAATACCCCAAAGGCTGAATATCAAAGTGGGCACGGCAAGAAGGATCGTCACCGAGGTGAGGAATTTCATAATCTGTGACAGACGGTTGGAAATAATCGAGGAGAAGGAGTCCATCATGGACATCAGGATGTTCGTGTAAATTTCCACCATTTCCAAAGCCTGCTTATTTTCAATGATGACGTCTTCCAGAAGATCCTCATCTTCTTCATACATTTTCAGGAGTGTATGGATGGGACTGTTGCGAAGACGCATGAGGCGCTCCATGACGTTTTCATTCGCATGAAGGGCGAAGTTGAAGTAGGTCAGAGATTTCTGCAGTTCCAGCATACGGAAGAGTTCTTTGTTCTGCAAAGATTTCCGCACCTGCGTTTCGATGCCGTCCGTCTTTTTATAAATCTGCTGCAGGAAGTACAGGAAGGACGACGATGCGGTAGACAGTATCTGGAAAAGGAATCTTGTCTTTTTATAGGTTTGGAAAGAGGCGTAATTATTATTTATAAACTTCTGGATCACTGTATTATTCTCAAGACACACGGTGACAAATACCTTGTCTGTAATAAAAATCCCCAGCGGCAGCGCATCGTAAGCATCTGTCTCCAGGACGACAGGCGTATTTACGACAACGAAAATAAAATCGTCTTCCAGTTCCACGTGGGAACGTTCTTCACGGTCAAGAGCGGTTTGGAGGGAATCGACGGGGATGCCGGTAAGGGCATTCAGCTTTTCCAGCTCCGCCGCATCGGGAGCCGCGCAATTGATCCACGACCCTTTTTCCATTTCCTCAAAAGCAACGGGACAAAGTCTGTGATTTTCATCATGTTTATAAGCGGTAAGCATCGGGCTCCCTCCTTTCCATATAAAAGGAAATACCGTCTTCCCCTGTATTTCCATAATAATCCTACCCTCTAATATAGTGATAAAGGGGACATATGTCAATCAGAAAATAAGGAACTCTTTTCATCCATCATAAAAGCGCGCAGGTCCCGCCCGCACGCTTTTACCGTTTCTTTCAAATTTCTTTTAGGCCTGTTCTTTCTTTCCGGTCACCAGCATCTGGACGATACCAACAGCAAATCCCACCGCAAAGAAACAGATCCAGCCCATGCTGTATTCCGCCAGCGGAAGAGCCGCGAGCATCGGTTCCATGGCACCCAGCTTCAGACCGAACCCGTGAAGTCCGTCACAAAGGGCAGGCACAGCAGTAAACAAAGTTGTCCATACATATACGCAGCGGCGGCCGTTAAAGAAGTTGTGCAGAAACGCCAGTGCGATGAGGGAAATGGACATGGGATACAGGAAAAGCAGTACGGGAACAGCATTCTTGATGATCGTCGTCAGGCCGAAGAGCGCCACGAAGAAGCAGACAACGACCATGACGGTAACAAAGGTTTTTGAAGAGATTTTCGGCAGGAGCAGGTTAAAATAGGCCGCGCAGGAAGCCGCCAGACCGACACTGGTGGTCAGGCAGGCAAAGATAACGATCACTCCCAGAATACCTCCGCCGGCGGCCCCAAAGTAGTGGAGCGCCGTTTTTACGAGAACAGGAGCGCCGTTTTCCTGCACACCGATGAGGGATACGGAACTGGCGCCGATATAGCAGAGCGCCGCATAAATAACCGCCATGAAAAATGTGGAAATCAGACCGGACCGGAGCGTGTCTTTCGTAATCTGCGCTTCGGAAACCGCGCCGTACATCTTGACCGATTCCACCACGATAATGCCGAAAACAAGAGCGGCAAGGCCGTCCATCGTATTATATCCGTCAACGATCCCCTGCCCGAAAGCTTTCACACCGGTGTCATAAGCGGCTGCCGGTGCCTGCCAGCTTCCCATGGGCGAGGCAATGGCGCTGATAATCAAAAGGAAAAGGAATACCAGAAGGACGGGCGTCATGAACTTGCCGACACGGGCCACCAGCTTGGACGGTGAAATCGCAAGCCACCAGGTAATGATAAAAAACACCGCTGCAAAGACATAAAGCCCCATGCTCCGCATTTCAGGAGGCAGGTACTCCGCCACAGCAATCTCATAAGCCACCGTCGCCGTACGGGGAGCTGCAAAAAACGGCCCGATGGTCAGGTACAGCGCCGTGCAGAAGAAAATGCTGTACGCCGGATGAATACGCCCCGCCAGTTCACGGAGATTCACACCGGAGTAGCAAATGGCAAGAACACCCAAAAGCGGAAGACCTACGCCTGTCATCAAAAAGCCGATTGTCGCGGGAATCGTATTTACCCCCGCGTTCTGCCCCATGAAGACCGGAAATATCAAATTTCCCGCCCCGAAAAATAATGCGAACAGCATGAGCCCGATCGCGATAAATGCGTTGTTCGTCTTTTCCCCCATAAAAATCTTCCTTTCTGCTATACTCCAAAACACCCGGGAATTGCAACCGCTCCCTCAAGTAGATACACACTTTGTGTGCTATGTACGCAACATTATATCACACTTTCTGCTAATTATTAACCACTTTTTCAATATTTCCCCCTCTGCCTTTCGGCGGCCGCTCTTCCGTAAGAGACATGCTTTTCCTTGACCGTCCTGTTTTTCAAGATTATGATAAACATATATTATATAAGGAATAATAAAGGAGAATCCCCATGAGCATAAAAGAAGAAGCGGCAAAAATGAAACTGGCGTCGCCCCTTATGGCATCCGCACCTGCGGAAAAAAGAAATTCCGCGCTCCTTCACATGATTGAAAATCTGGAAGCAGGAAAAGAAAAAATATTTGCTGCCAACAGGATCGATCTTGCCGCGGCAAAAGCATCCGGACTTCCTCCTGCCGTCATGAAACGGCTGGCATTCGATGAAGGGAAACTGGCAGACAGCATCAGCGGCATCCGGCAGCTCATTTCCCTTCCCGATCCCGTAGGAAAAGTCACTCTTGCCCGCCAGCTTGATGAAGGGCTCCGCCTTTACCGCGTCACCTGTCCCATCGGCGTCATCGCCATGATCTTTGAAGCGCGCCCCGACGCCATGATCCAGATTTCCTCCCTCGCGGTGAAAAGCGGAAACTGCGCCATCCTGAAGGGTGGAAAAGAGACGAAAGAAACGAACCGCGTTCTTTTTTCCATCCTCCATGAAGCCTCCACCTCCGCGAATCTTCCATCTGAAGCTTTGTTCCAAGCAGAACAGCACAGCGAAATAGATGAGCTCCTCACCTGCCGCGAATCGGTAGACCTCATCATTCCGCGGGGCTCGAATGCTTTTGTCCAGCACATCATGAGCCGTACAAATATCCCCGTCATGGGGCATGCCGACGGTATCTGCCATATCTATGTGGACAAAGATTATGACATGGCAAAAGCCATCCCCATCGTCATTGACGCGAAGACCCAGTACACCGCTGCGTGCAATGCCGCAGAAACACTTCTTGTCCACCGGGATATCGCCAAAGACTTTCTGCCCGTACTGGAAAAGGCCGCCGGAGAAAAATACATCCGTCTCCGCGGCACAAAAGAAGCAGGGGAAATTATCCCCTTAGATATCATCGAAGACGATGACTTCCGCCATGAATACCTCGATCTCGTCCTTGCCGTGAAAATCGTCTCCGGCGTGGAGGAAGCCGTCAATCACATCAACAGGTACGGCTCCCATCATACCGATGCCATCATCACGGAAAATATCAATACTGCCGCGCGGTTCATGCAGCTTGTCGACTCGGCCGGTGTTTACCAGAACGCGTCCACCCGCTTTGCCGACGGGTTCCGGTACGGCTTCGGCGCGGAAGTGGGCATTTCTACAGGCAAGCTCCATGCCAGGGGTCCCGTCGGATTGGAAGGGCTCCTGTCATACAAGTACAAGCTTTTCGGCAAAGGCCATATCGTTGAAGACTATGCCTGCCATAAAAAAGATTTCCATTTCAAAGAATTGTAACTTTGGGTGAGGTCTTCATGATCGACTTTTTCCACCGGCACCAATCCGCTTTACGGCGGCTTTCCTTCCTGCTGCTTGCCGCCGTCCTGGGTCTTCTCCTCATCGCCCAGATCGCCGCTTTTGCGGCCGCCCGCATTTTCAGCTATGCCATGAACAGGCAGCACATGCTCCGGGGACATATTTCCGTTGAAAAAATCTCCGCCGACATCGCAGGCTACGTTTCCTTTGAAAACCTGCTCTGGACGGATGACCACGGCATCCCCATCCTCTTTGTCCCCGACGGGAAAATAAAAGTGCGCCCGGAAGATATCCTCCGAGGCAAACTGCGGGCCACCGCCATTTCCGAGATAAGGCTCCGCAATGCTTCCGCAGCGCTCCGGTTTGACAAGAATATGGATGTCGACCTCATCAATAAAACGGCCGCTGAATCCGAACCGGCAGAGGAACGTGCGGAAACTCTCCACGAGAAAATCACCAACTTCAAGCGGAACGGACAGAAAATGAAAATGAATATCCACCTGGAAAACTGCCAGCTGGAAGCTTTCTATGAAAACAGGCACTTCCTTCTTTCCCATGTGGACATGCACCTGAATATCGACACCGACGATTCTCTTTTTGTCGACCTGTCCTCCGGTAAATTTGGCGGTACCGCTATCGGCGACAGCGTGAAGCTTTACGGCGACATCGATATGAAAAGCAATGAACATACCATTGCCATGAATGTATCTTTTTACGGCGTTGATCCGGCATCTCTGGGTCTGGGAAACAATATTCATGACAAGCTTACCCTCATTGCCGAAGCGGGCGGCCCCGTCGCTTCTCCGAAAGCGGAAGGGAAAATCACCATGGAGCAGCTCCATATCCCTGCCCTTTCTTTCTCCCATCTGGACGGCCATGTTTTCTACCACCATGGGAAAATGAAATTCACCGATGTCACGGGACGTGTCTACGGCGGCACAGTCAAAGCATCGGGAAACTATGACATAGACACAAGGGCCTACAACATCCACCTGGCAGGCAAAAAACTGGATTCCCGCTATCCCGCGAAAGACGCTGCCATTTTCTGCTACGTCGATTTAGAAGGCGATATCCGCTGTGACGGAAATCCGAAAGAGATCATCTCCGAAGGCACCTTTACCTCAGGCAGCGGTCATTACAAACTGATCCCTTTCAAAAAGATACAGGGTGCTTTCCACAACAGAGGAAAAGAGCTGGACTTCTATGACGTATCCATAGAGACCGCCCTCGGCACCTTTTCCACCGACGCTTTCCACATCAGGAACGGCAAACTCCAGCTGGGCGACATCACCCTCACCAATGACAGGGGGGAGGAAACCGATGTAAAAGGCGCCATGGAGCATGCGGAAAACACTTTCCGGCAAATAGGACAGGATATAAAGGAAATAAAAGAACAGATCAGCGGATTGAAACCGTAATGGCGGTTTCCCCTTTCCCGCTCTTTTCCATTTTACGCGCCGAGGCAAAGCGAGCCGCTTATTTTCACGGCAAAACGCTGAAAGAATTCTTTGCCACTCAATACCGCACCTGCGTAACCGCCATAAAAGTTCGCCCATAATAAAAGCTCCTGCAAGAAAGATTTTCCTTCTTACAGGAGCTTTTATTCTTTTATGCTTCGCCTATAATCGGTTTCTTTTCCGCCACACCCACTTTTCTCGGATAGGTTTTGGGAGACGGCGCGGTTTTCCTGAAGTAGAGAATCGTCCTTTTTTCCCCCGTGGGGAGCTCCAGCTCTTTTCGCTCCATGAGCTCCGCATTCAATTCCTTCAGAATCTTTCCCGACTGCCTGAGTTCCTCATCAGCACCAGGCCCTTTCATCGCCGCGAAAACACCGCCTTCCTTCACAAAGGGGATACCCCATTCGGCAATGACGGGAAGCATCTTTACCGCTCTTGCCGTCACCATATCAAAGGTTTCCCTTGTCTTCCTCCGCCGTCCGCCTTCTTCGGCGCGAATATGGAGAATCTTTATATTTTTAATCCCCAGCTTTGCCGCGGCATTCTCTATAAATACAAGTTTCTTTAAGACAGAATCCACCAGCACGACCTGCATATCCGGCCGCAGGATGGCCAGCGGAATTCCCGGAAACCCGGCACCTGTCCCCAAATCCAGCATACGCCCGTTCTTCGGAAAATATTTCTCCTCATACACGGTCAGCGAATCATAAATATTTTTGACCAGGCTTTCTTCTGCATCTTTGATTCCCGTTAAATTCATTTTCCTGCTCATGGCAATCACCATGGCATTGTACTCTGCCATTTTTCTTACAGCGTCCTCATCTGCTGCCAGGCCGAGCGTTTCCACTATTTCCCTGACGGTCATCATGTCTCCCTTGTGCGGCATACATCTCAAAAATAATTATTTTTTATCAGTATAACAGATTTCACGAAAAGAAAGCCATCCATTGATTTTCCATCAAAAAAAGAGACATAAGGAAAGCAGATGCTCCCTGTCTCTTCTTTCTTCGGATACTTACTGTTTCTTCCTTTTCAGGAAAAAACCGCCTGCCGTCAGCGCGATGCCGATCCCTGCAAGAAAATTCCCTGCCATATGGATCATAAGCTCCCTTTGGTTATTGCCTGAAATAGCGGCGGCAGCTTCCTGCGCATTTTTTGCATTTCTGGCAATTTCCAGATTGGCAGCGCTTTGATCCGGATTAAACAGCAGGATGCAAACCCCTGCCACCAGTAGTACAATCCCTACAATCAGCATGTTTTTTGGATTACGCATAATACCCTCCTTTTAATTTTTTATCATTATACCACACTCACGCTTCATGTCATAAAGTTTTTTAAGAACCTGATAAGAAAACTAATAAATTTTAAAATAGCTTTCTTCCGCCCTTTAATGATATAATGAAACCGTTTGTGGGAGATCATACTATAGAAACGATTTTATTTACAATAGGAGGCGATTTTAGTGGATTACACCCCCCATCTGACAAAACGAATCGGTTTATTTTTATTGGTACTGGCAGCGGCGATCATGATGCTGACAGGCTGCGGCGGTGGCGGCTCTTCTTCCGGCGGCGGAAAAGAAACATCTGCAAAGCCAACAAGCCAGCTGGAAAAAATCAGCAGCTATGTAAAAGCCACCAACGGTTTCAACGGCCATAATGTAAGATTTGCCTTTGCCATCGATAAAGTCCTGGCGAAGATGAAAGCCGGTGAGGATCTGGACTTTGCCAGCTTCCCCGCTTATGACAGCCTGAAAGAAAACTTGACGGAAGCCAAAGCGGAAAGCAGCGGTTTCTCCGATATTGATGAAAGTACGACAGCCGTACTTAAGGTATTGGATGAAATGGTGCCCCTGACCAGCAAAATGGAATCTTACTATAAATCCAAGGAATATACCACGGACGGCAATCAGAAAGGCCGCGAAATGGTCGCCTCTTATCTGAAACTCTATGACCAGTTCAACGAGGAATACGGCAAACTGGACAGTGCCATCAGCCGGCACAATTCCGAACTCCGCGACCTTCTGATAGAAGAAATGAAAAAGGACAACAAAGTCATGGCAGCCACTTATATGGAAATCGGCCGCGACATGAGACAGGCTCTGGAAGCTATCGATCCGGAAGATCCTGCCAAGACAGATAAGGCGCAGATAGAAAAACTGCTGGGACAGGTAAAGGAAAATATGGAAAAACTCAAACCGGCGGAAGACGTCTCCGGTGTAAAATCTTTCAAAAGCTCTGCTGAACGCGCCATCGGAAGGATCCGTACCTATCTGGCAGGGGGCGGCGGCAATGACGCCTTCAATGACATGGTAGAAGCCTACAACGATTTCATCCGTGACAGTAACAGAATAGACGCAAGCGAACTGGATAATAAAAAGAAATAAGAAAAAAATTCTCCCAGCAAAAAATCCCCTTTTCTCAAAGAAGGGGATTTTTTGCTTCCTTATTTACATGCTCATCAGCCGATCAAAAATAGGAATACCGGATCAAAGCCCCGACAGTCCCCAACCATAAAACAGCCATAATAACCTTAGCCCACAGATGTATATACAAAGGGCCGTCATGCCGGCGGAAATAAAGCAAATGGATGATCCAATAGATAAACAAAAAACAAAAGAAAGCACTGCTGAATCTAAACATATAAACGGCTCTGCCGGTGCCGCTCATCATCAATGTAACAGATGCAAAAATAATAAAGACGGAAAATGCGGTCATCAGACTCCCGATCCCATATAACTGCCACTTTTCTCCTCTTTTCCAGGGTCTTTCTTTGAAAGGCATGTACCGCATATTCCCTCTGAGAAGATATTTATACTTTCGGTTTTTCTTATCCCACGTGCCCAGCCCTATAAGCAGGGAAGGAAGAATACAAAGCCAAAAGCCGAGCCCGAAAAAAGTGGCAGCTTCTTCCGCCAGCTGATCCATCCGCACCGTAGACCATATATCCGGATTGATTGCCGTCAGCATCAGGGGAATAACGATAATCCCAAAAAGGAACCAGTAGGCGAGATACCGCAGGCAGCCGGCCGCGCCCCTGTATTTCTCCCAATTTTTTATAAATTCTTTCTCCGTCTCCATAAATCCTAACATGATCATCCCGTATCCTTTTATATTTTCACAATCAACTTTCCATGAAGCAGTACGCGGCTTTCCCCGTCGGAAAGGTTCCTATTCACCTGAAAGCTGACTTTCCTTTTCCCACATCCGGTTTCCGCCTGCCGTTTTTATTTCCGCTACCTGTCATAATGTTTGAAATGATCGCGTTTTATTATGTAAAATATAAAATACATCAGCGCGATGGAAAGCAGTCCGGATTCCCAGCCTATGGATGCAAAACTCTCTTCAAAAACAATCCGGCATTCCTCCATGCTGTGCCCGTCCAGCATGTAATTGAAGCACAGCAGCCCCAGAAAAGCCATAACTGCATTTATGGATACAGACCCCATCATTTGTACTTTTTCTTTCCAAGCCGCATTTTTCCCACCTTTTTCAAAAGAGCGGAGAAGAAAGATGGAATACACGGCAGGCACAATGACCAGAAGAAACCCGGCACCCTGATAAGTATAGGTGCGGCCGCTCCATAGCGCTTCCTGTAAAACAGTCTTGACAACCATGCTTTCCCGGCTTGCCAGAAAAACACCTGCCAGGATTCCATAGGCCAGCACCAGTCCCAACATGTACGACAAGACTCTGCTTTCCAATGTATCCAGGTACAGTCTTTTAAAAGCAAACAGCACCAGACCATATATCAGAAGCCCGCTGTAAAATATCCATGAAGCCGTTTCTCCATCCATGCCCTTTCCTCTTTCTAATAAAATAAATTTCCGCCGCAGGACGAGACCTTTTACCCATTTACAGCAGCACTTCCCCGCTACCGTTTTACGGCTGACCTTCAGTTTCTCATCCCGACCCTAAAATTTTTTCCGCCGCTTCCTGCAAATTATTATACACTTCTATCTGCCGCCTGTGTTCTTCCCAGGGCGGGAGCAGGTCGGGAATCATGACGGCTTTCATTCCCGCGCGCAATGCGCCTTCGATGCCGTGGGGGCTGTCTTCAAAAACGGTACATTCTCCCGGAGGAACGCCGATCCGCTTTGCCGCCAGAAGAAATATATCAGGCGCTGGTTTCCCCTTTTCCACCTCATCACCGCTCACAATAGCATCGAAACAGTTCTCCATTCCCGCGTTTTCCAGATTATTTTCTATCTGCCGGAGCGGACTGCTGCTGGCTACCGCGGTTTTGATGCCAAGCAGGCGGCAGCGTCCGAGTATTTCCACCGCGCCCGTTTTGACAGGTACATTCTTTGCCAGATGGCGCAGAACCCTTTCTTTGCAGTCTTTTTGAATTTTCCCGCCGTCCTCCGTGTGGTAGTATTTTTTCAAAATGCGGTTCATCATTTCCCCGCTCGTCCCCGTGATTTCCGTGATAAAACTGTCTGCAAGGACAATCCCCCGCTCTGCCGCAATGGCTCTCCAGTAATTTTGAAAAATCCGTTCCGTATCAAACAGAAGCCCGTCCATGTCGAAAATGCAGCCGCTTACCATAATTTCCACCCTCTTCCGCTTGTCTCCAGCATACCACATTCCGTGCTTTTCACCATAAAAACCGTGACAGTCACCCGCCACGGTTCTTATGAATGTTGGAAATCATTTTATGACGGTCACGCGGCCCTGCTCTTTTTCATACTTTGCAGGAACTGTTCCTTTCAATTCCTCTTTAAGATAGTTTTCCACCGCTTCCGTATCCACATAACCGATGGCCTGGATGTCCACAGCCCCCGGTTCCGTCAGTTTCCCATAAGCATCTCCGCCACGGCAGATAAACTCTGTCGTAACAAGGGCGTAGACCTTATCCGCATCAAACGGTTTTCCGCCGACTTCATGGATAGTGACACGGCTTCCCGGCTTGGCAGGCGCAAAGTAGGTGGAATTTTCATACTGCTTCCCGTTTTCATAAGGCACTTTCGTATTCACAGTGTAGCGGATTCCCGACACCTGGGGGAAAGCGCCGATCTGGGACGGAAGGGAACAGGTCGCGGCCTCTATAATTTCCAAAAGCGTTTCTCCCTTAATTTTCATCACATAAAGCTGGTTATTGTAAGGGAGCACACCGGAAATATTTCCTACAGTAATGTTTCCTTTTTCAATAGACTGGCGCAGACTGCCGCCGTTGAACAGACATCCGTCCACATTGACGCCTGACGCCGCCATTGCTTTCCGGGCCTGCCAAAGGTAAGCATCCCCCACGAAGTCTCCCAGGTTCGTTTCATCCGTACGCACACCGGGGTCGCGGCTGCCATTCAAAAGCAACGGCGTTTCCCCCAGCTTCAATGCCATCGCATCATCCACTTCCCGCTGCGTCTTATCTACCAGTTCTTTGACGACAGGATCTTCTTCATTAAAATCGCCATACTTGCAGAAATTCTCCGTCCATTTATTATCCATGTGGGTAATGACGCCGATATTTTTCGTATAGTGCCCTGTCTCTGCAAGCAACGCCCCATTGATATATTTATTTTTTGCCGTATGATCATGTCCGTCTATAAAAATATCAATCCCATTGACATTCATGAGAATATCATCAGAACGGTGCCCCATATTGGCATCTTCACTGCCCAGATGTCCAACTGCCACGATGAGGTCGCATTTATCCTGCTCTTTTAATTTCTTCACCAGATTCTGTGTAACGGCAATCGTCGCCTTATCGTCCAGGAATTTCAAACCATATACATTTTTCGGATTCGTAGTCACCACGGTTTCCGGTGTAGTGAGACCGATAATTCCGATCTTCACATCCCCCTTTTTGTATATGACAGAATCTTTGGTAAGCGGCTTGTTCGTTGCTTCTACAATGACATTAGCGGACAGCATGGGAAACTTCGCCTCCCGGATACGCTCTGCCAGAACCTCCTGCCCGTAATCAAATTCATGATTGCCCAATGCCATGGCGTCATAACCGACAGCATTCATGAAAGCGATTGCCGACTTCCCCTTGCTGAAATTTACAAGATTATTGTCCTGTATGGCATCGCCGGCATCTACAAGAAGCACATCCTTTCCCTGTGACAGGTAATGCTTGCGCAGGGCGGATACGGTGGCCATACCGTTGATTCCCTCCGCCCGCCGGTCAAAACCGTGCGTATCATTGGTATGAATAATAACCAAATTGGAAAAATCAGCAGCCAGCGCCTGTCCGCAAAGCAGCATGGACACCGCCAGAAACGCAGCCATCTTTTTTTTCATGATATCCTCCATCCCGCCGCCTTCCGTCAGGCGGCATAAACAGCCTGTAAACCCCGGCTTTCTCCCCGTATCTTGCCTGTTTTATCCCACTGCCCGCGAATACTTCGTAGCCGCTCCTGAATTTAATTCGAAGCAATGTTTCCGCGAAGCCCCGCAGGGGAGCATAAATATAATGAGATTGGAATCATCCACATAGAAGCGGTAAGGGCCGGGCATTTCTGCTGGACGATATCCGTCCGGAATACAACCGTCAGGCCTCTCCGAGCTCCATACCCCATCCTTGTAAAAGAACATTCCCGCCCGGATATTTTTTTCCAGACTTTCCACGGTCATGAAACGTTCCTCCTCCTTGCGGGCAAGCTCTTTCCATGATACCCGCTTCCCCGTATTCTGCAAAAAGGTGAATGCTTCGTCCATATACACATCCAACTGACCGTGAAGAATCTGCTTGACCATCACAAGAGAATAAATATTATCCCCGTTTTTCGTAATCATCGGATAGACCCATGTACCCCGCTCTCCCTCTTTCTGATAGTCTTGATACGCTTTGTCCACATAAGCGCGAAGCTGTTTATTGACCGCCTTCGCCGCCCCGCTGCACTCGTTCACCGGCGTCCTCCCGTCTATAAAACTGACCGCCTGCACTTGGGGTACAGTTGCTCTAAACTTTCCCTTTTCAAGGGTATACTCTTTCTTCGGGATGAACAGGACGCCATAAACAGGTTCCCGCGCCATGGCAAAAACACCTGTCACGAGAGCCAAAAGAAACACGCAAACCGAAACCAGCTTTTTCATTTCCCTCTCCTTTCCGCAATGACAAAAATTCAAGTTCATAAAAACCATACTGCTCTGCCCTTAGTATACAGGAAATACAGAAAAAAATCAGTTGACAAAAACAAGACATTCACACCGTCCTTCCGTACCGCAGCCTGCGTCGCCCCATGCTTTAATACCGGACACCGGAAGCCGGCAGCCCTTCCTGACTCCTGTCATTCTGAAAGGAAGTAAGAATGCCTTGTGGAAAAGGCGGAAAATGGGATAGTGACACAGAGTGAAGAATATTACCCTGATGACACCTTACCGCTTTCCTCACTACAGCAGCAGATTCTTCGCTGGCGCGCCAGATGACGATTAACGCCCCCCTCATTATGATGACTTCCATGCCACGGTCATTCTGAACGGAGACAAGAATGCCTTGTGGAAAAGACGGAAAATGGAATGATAACACGGAGTGAAGAATCTATTACTCGGATGACGCCTTACCGGCTTCCTCACCACGGTAATAGATCCTTCACATTCGTTCAGGATGACGCTCAACGTTTCCCTCCTCACTACAACAGCAAATCTTTTGCTGGTGTTTCGTATGACACCTAACGGAAATCATATGCTTCGGCTTTTAACTCATAGCTAACAGCTTATAGCTGGCAGCTCACAGCTGATAGCTTTTATCTTCTTACCGCTTTCTTCATCACAACAGCAGATCCTTCACATTCGCTTCGGATGACGCCTTGCCATGAGCACCGTTTTCATCAGCAAATGAAAAAGCTGTCAAAAATCCGACTTTCGCCTTCTGACAGCTTTTTGTTATCTCATATCTCGCTTCCCGTACCTGTTTTCCGCATCGCTTTCAGCCTATTTAAAATTTGTTTTTCCTCCTCTTCGCCGAAGAAGCGCCCAACGGGCAGCCCTTTATCATTAAAGCCCTGTATGGTGACATCGGTTCCGGTATGAACAAACTTTCCGTAGATACGGATTTCATCATCTCGCACCTCATACCGATCTACGGAACACACGGATACGCAGCCTCTATAAGGCGGGATCCGGTACAGAGAAAAAAAGCGCCGCCCCCAGTACCAATTGTACACAACCATCCCCGGCGAATCTTCCGGCAGGTATATACGATACCCGAAATACACCCTGCGATATATCCGAATGGCCGCGCAGCACGTAAGAACCGTAAAAAGGAATACTATAAAAAGCTTCTCTCCGCCGTTCAAAAACGGATGCGTACCTGTATATTCCACTGCCAGCCCGTAAAAGACAAACAGCAGAACAGCCAGAAGCATATTTTTCAAATCCATCAACCCATGCCCTCCGAAAGGAGCCGCGATTTCCGTATATCCGTCCGGCGGCGGTTCAGGCTTGATGACTTGTTCCCGCCGTCTCGCCTGTTCCATCATTTTCAGATTCACTTTTTCCTGTTCGCAGGCATCCGGATCTATGGTCCAGGTATTCTTCCGGTACCATTCTTTTACTTTATATATACTCAGTACCAGGCATCCCATAGCCGCCAGCAGCACAAGAGCTGCAATCGTTTCTGTTTCCACGATACTTTCACCATCATATTCCTGTAATAAAAAACGGAATAGATTGCTCTACTCCGTTTCAGCAGCGGACCGGAAAGAACTGCCGTTTACAGCAAAGACCTACCCGATCCGCGCCCTGTTTATTCCTCAGGACAGGCAGGCGCCTTGATCAAGTTGCCGTCCGCATCCTTATCCTTATATACGATGACATACGCTGTTCCATAAGAAGTCGATCCTGTTACGGACAATTCTTTTGAAAAAACTGCTTCCCCTACTTCCCCTTTATAATACTCATACCGGCTCTTGGGCGAATAGAAATAAATACCCGCCGTATAAACAAAACCTTTTTCCAAAAACAAATCACAGGGAATCGGTTCCGGCGTCTTATAATTCTGATTGCCGGAAACACCGGCGGATGTTGTCTGGAACTTCGCCTCCAGCGTATGGCGGCCTTCCGGAAGCACTACGGTATAGTAAGAAAGCTTACTTCCCATGTGTTCATATTCGGAAAACTTTTTCCCGTCAATCCGGATGGGATCCCCGTAGATCTGCAGCACGGCCTGATTTCTGTTTTCACTGATAAGCTGCTGTTCCTTCTTCTCTTTTTTCTTATAATACATCATACAAGGGATACTCAAAAGTGAAACAGCGATAAAAAAAGCCACAACGATAAAAATAGAATCCATTAGTACACATTCCTTCCTTCAATTCATATATTTCAGACAATGATACAAAAACTTCCGCCGGCCGGCGGATACCGTTTCCGGTTTCAAGTATAGCACAGTTCTCATCCTTTGAAAAAACGGTTTAAACAGAAATAGTATCCGCCCGGAAAATCATATTCCTCATTCCCAAAACAGGGCCTGCCGTTTTTATTTTTAATATTTTTTTATTCCGCGCCTTTCTTTCCTTTGCGCTGCTTCACATACACCATCAGCACCGATATATCCGCTGGGGAAACGCCGGGAATTCTCGCCGCCTGCCCCAGAGAGAGGGGACGGATTTTATCCATTTTCTGTCTCGCTTCTGTGGAAATACCGTCAAGGGACAGGTAATCCATATCGGGAGGAAGTTTTTCGTTTTCCATGCGGGCAGCTTTCCGCACGGCTGCTTCCTGCCTTGCGATGTAGCCTTCATACTTCACGGTGATTTCCATCTCTTCCACAGCCTCCTCGTCAAAAGCAGGACAGCCGAGCATTTCCATCATTTTCCAATAGGTCATTTCAGGCCGTTTCAGAATCTGATCGACCCCGGTACCTGTCGTCAGAGGTGCGGTTCCCATGCTCTCCAGTGCCTGATTGATCTCTTCTTTCGGGGTAAAACGCTGTGTACGGATATAGTCCATGGCTTCTTCATATTTCTTTTTCCGCTCCAGGAAACGGGCATACCGTTCTTCTCCCACCAGACCGATACTATGTCCTTTTTCGGTGAGACGGAGATCGGCATTGTCCTGCCTCAGAATGAGGCGGTATTCGCTGCGGCTCGTCATCATGCGGTACGGTTCGTCAGCACCCTTGGTGACGAGATCGTCTACGAGAGATCCGATATATGCTTCATGGCGGGCAAGGATAAACGGATCTTTCCCCTGTATTTTAAGTGCGGCATTAATCCCCGCCACAAGGCCCTGGGCAGCTGCCTCTTCGTAACCGCTCGTACCGTTTGACTGCCCCGCGGAATAAAGGCCGGGAAGTTTGATTACTTCCAGCGTGGGATAGAGCTGGAGAGGGTCGAGCAGATCATATTCGATAGCATAAGCGGGCCGCATCATTTTCACATCTTCAAACCCGGGGATAGTGCGGAGGAAAGCATACTGCACATCGATCGGCATGGAGGTGGACATGCCCTGCACATACATTTCCGTGGTGTCCAGTCCCTCAGGCTCAACAAAGAGCTGGTGGCGGTCTTTATCCGCAAAACGGACGACCTTGTCTTCAATGGAAGGGCAGTAACGGGCGCCGATACCATGAATTTTTCCTGCATACTTGGGGGCGCGCATAATATTTTCCCTGATGATGTCATGGGTCTTTTCATTGGTATAAGTAAGCCAGCAGTTCCGCTTATTTCTGTCTTTCCGTTCACTCATAAAGGAAAAGGCATGATTCTCCGGGTCACCCTCTTCCAGTTCCATCCCCTCCAGATGAAGACTCCGTCTGTCCACACGGGAGGGCGTCCCCGTCTTGAAACGAAGGATTTCCAGGCCGTGCTTTTTCAGATTGGCGGAAAGCCCCACAGAAGAACGCATACCGTTTGGACCGCCGGAATACATGGTATCGCCGATGATGATCATACTGTCCAGATATGTACCCGTACATAAGATGACAGCTTTTGCCCGGTATTCTTCATCCAGTTCGGTGGTAATGCCCACACACTTTCCGTCTTCTACAATGATGTCCATGACCTGCACCTGTTTCAGATCCAGGTTGTCCGTATTTTCCACCACATTTTTCATGTACCGGTGATAGGCGCCTTTATCTGACTGGGCGCGGAGGGCATATACCGCCGGTCCCTTCCCGCGGTTCAGCATGCGCATCTGGACAGCGGTCGCATCAGCGGCGATACCCATTTCCCCTCCGAGAGCATCTATTTCCTTTACAAGATGACTCTTGCCCGGCCCGCCGATAGCGGGGTTGCATGGCATCATGGCCACATTGTCCAGTGAAATCGTCGTAAGAAGCGTACGGCATCCCATGCGGGCAGCAGCCAGAGCCGCTTCACACCCCGCATGTCCCGCGCCGACGACAATCACATCATAAGTATCAATGAGATACATTTTATCCTTCTTTCTTTATCTTCCGGAGAATTTCTTCCTGATATAACTGATTTATTATATCGAATTTCTTTGTTTTTTTCAAAAAAAGAAATGGGCCTGTACGTACTGCGTAAAAAATAAACCACCGCATCAGCGATGGTCCTCGTTCATCTTTATTCCTTTTCCCTGCTTATTGTTTTTATATTCCCTTCTTTATCTTGCCCTACTTTGATTTCCTGCTTACTTCGGTTTCAAAGCGGGGTTTCTTGTTTCCATGATCCACTGCGAAAAATCTTCAGGCGTTACTCCCAGATTGATTTCCGCCCACTCTTTCCATTTCATCGTTTTCTTTCTCACCGCCAGAATTTCTTCCATCTTCTTTCCCGTCTTCACTTCGAGAAGGTAAGCAAGGCGGATCCAATGGTTCGGGTATCCTTCCTTCAAGGCGTTAAACGCACGGTCTTCTTCCAAGCCATAGAAACGATGCAGCCGGCGGGCACGGTGGCGGAAATATTTTTCATCATACCTGTCTCCCGTGATGCCCAGTCTGACCTGCACACGGCCCCAGGGCTCTTCCCTGCGGAGCGCCAGTACTTCCTCGATATCCTTTCCCGTCATGCAGGCAAAAAGCGCCGCTTTGTCCGCATCTGCATAGCGGACACCTCTTTCGAGTATGTCCCGCACTTTCTCTTTATCCATTTCATACTTTTGGCTGATGGAACGGATTTCGTCTTCTCTTGTCATCTGCGCTGCTTTCATAGAGCCTCCCTGATCATGATTTCTTTTAAAACAGTATAGCATAATTTCGATAAATCCCGTCCTGTTTGAACTGCCAGTCGATTTCTGCTACAATAAGTTGGTATTCTCACTAAAGAGGTGAATCTATGTTTATTCATGAAATATTTAAAAATGCAGACCCGAAAAGTCTTGCAATGACAGGTGAATCCAATGTCACTTACGGCCGGCTTGAAAAAGCAGTGGAAAATTACAGGAATACGCTGTATGCTATGGGCATCCGCCGCGGCGACACGGTGGGACTGTACACGGCGAACCGCGCGGAGTTCGTGTATGTATACATGGCAGTCGTCAGCCTCGGCGCGATCATCGTTCCGATAAACAATTCTCTTGTTGACCGCGAAGTGGATTTCATTCTCCGCGACGCGGAGTCGAAACTTCTGATTTCTGATATGCCCCTTACAGTTTCCGTACCGTGCATCGACATCCATGATCTGGATTACCGCGCATCCACGGAAAACGCGCCGAAGGCTCCTGCCTTCCCGGCGGATCTGACAGAAGATGACGTATGCGCCCTAATTTATACATCAGGTACGACAGGAAGCCCGAAAGGCGCCATGATCACCCACAAGAACCAGGTGCGCAATGTGGAACAGTACACTGCCGTAGTCCGTTTCAAACCGGAGGACAAAGTGCTCTGCGTGCTCCCCATGTTCCACTGCTACGGTCTGACCACCGTGGTGCTGGGAAGTTTGTACCACCATTCCACCATCGTCATCCTCCGCTCGAAAAGCCCAACGGAAATCATCCATACGATTATGAAATACTCCGTCACCATCGCAATCATGGTGCCGCCGCTTTACAACCTGCTTGCCCGCCGCGGCGAACCGAGCAGCATGAAAACGGTGCACACCTTTGTTTCCGGCGGTGCATCCCTACCCCAGCCTGTGGCACAATCTTTCTATGAACGGTTCGGCCACCCCGTGCAGGAAGGTTACGGCCTGACAGAAGCGTCTCCCGTCGTTTCCATCCTCCCCACGGCTAAGCCGAAATACCTCACTTCCGGCCCCGCGCTCCCCGGTGTAGAGGTAAAAGTCATCACTGATAAGGAAGGATCTTACGTTCCGGGCACGGTCGGCGAACTCGTCGTCCGCGGGGACAACGTGATGAAAGGTTACTGGAAAAAACCTGAAGAAACAAAGAAAGTACTCGATGAGGACGGCTGGCTCCGTACCGGCGACCTGGTATACATGGACGCTGACGGATATATTTACATTGTAGACCGCATTAAAGACCTGATCATCATGAACGGTGAAAATATTTATCCCGGCGAAGTAGAAGACTGCATCTATGAAGTGGAAGGCGTCGGCGAATGCGCTGTCGTAGGACATCCCGATCCGCTCCGCGGACAGTCGGTATGGGCATATGTGGTCATGAAGGAAGGCTTTGCCTTTGACGAAGACAAGATCCGCAAGCACATGGTAAAAAACATCGC
>UMLE01019122.1_pt1 | contig 23564 bp, 17 predicted proteins | sample 1966461 | NCBI WGS metagenome assembly UMLE01 (sample SAMEA4836196, study PRJEB28245) | human gut metagenome | biome: gut microbiome; material: fecal sample | place: Denmark | collected 2008 | reverse complement strand
GCCGCCGCTGCTTTCAGGCGCTCTGCGAGAAGATCCACGAGCGGTGCGTGAGCGTTTTTGTGAAGCCGGTTCGCGAGAAAACGGGCCAGAAAGCAAAAAGAAAACCGCCGATAAATGCCGAGCCAGAAAAGAAAGCTCCTATCTCCCACTTTTTCCGCCATTCCTTCCATCACAGCCAGAGCTTCCTTGTTGGGCGTCCAGGGTTCTTCCCGGGGAACGATATATTCCTGGGAAACAGAAGGATAACAGCAGTAATTCAGAGGCGGGAAAGCCGTCAGCTCCGAGAGCGCGACCTCCTCCCTGCTGCAAAAGCTCTCCCCCAGGTAGTCCCGCTTATCCCGGAGAATGGCAAGCCGGTACTCCAGAAGCCGGAGATATTCCCAGCCCTTCATCCAGAAATGACCCACCTCTCCGTAATCGTAGCAGTTTACCTCCAGAGAGAGCGCCTCGAAAAACACCGTCACCACAGTCTCTCCCTGATGAACCACGAGAACATAACGGGGCCCCGGAATCTCGTCCTTTTCTTTTTCACTCAGGGAAGAGACCAGCTCCCCCTCGTACTCCTTCCGGTACTCTCCCGTAAGCCTGGCCTCATGAAAGACCAGAAAACTCTCCACTGCGTCGTTCATGAGATAGACCAGACGAATCTTCTGCTTTTCTTCTTTTTTCTCTTCATCCAGAAGCAGCTCGAACTGATCCTGGGTCAACAGTTCTTTCAATTTATCAAAAGTATCCGGCAGTGCCATTTTTCTCTCCTTAACGTCTCCAGCGCCGATATTTTCACTGGATGGCCGTGAAGATCCCGCGCATGAACTACGGTTATTATAGTCCACAATCCGTCAGAAAGCTACGCTTATACAGAAAAAAGCCATTCTTCTTTTTACGGAAGAACAGCTTTTATTCTCAGATTACCTGGAAATATCGCTCTGCCTGGGGAATGTCTTTGCTCCCATGCACTGGCCGATAACCGTGCTAAAAGGCGGACCTATGGCCGCGCTGATGAGGGCCGATGAAAAGCTCTGCACTCTCCGTTTTATTTTTCAAGACTTTCGTACTGTTCATCGCTCACCGGTTCACACCACTCATTGCTACACTCTTCGCCGGGAACTTCCACAGCCAGATGGCTGAACCAGCTATCCTTCTTTGCCCCGTGCCAGTGCTTCACTTCTGCGGGAATCGTCACTACATCAGCTTCTTCCCAGTTTTGCAAAAAGATCCGTAAACAGTGAATCCCGTTTCACATGATACACATAACGGATAAAATGCCGCTGAGGATCCAACACATAATGATTGTCATATCCCGGAATCGGACTATGTACCAGGTAATCTTCCTCGAAATCACCATCCAGAAGCCATGCTACCGCTGTCACATCCCAGATAATTCTTGTCCAGGCTTTGCCTTTTGCGTATTTTTCAGCTTCGCTTTTCGTCAGGTCCACAAGATAATCACAAAGTTTGTTTTTTCCTCTAAGGTGATATTCCAGTTCCGGGCCGCTTGTCGCAAATTCGGAGACGACACCTGCGCAAGGCAGCTGTACCAGGGCCACGCCGCAGCCGAAAATAATTCTTGCCGCCGCAACATCATGTTCCATATTAAATTCTCTGGTATCCGGCCAGTGCAAAGAGTGGCCTCCCAGCCAGACAACAACCATCCGTTCCCGGATTTCCGGCTTTAAAAGAAGAGCGGAAGCTATATTTGTAATCGCTCCAATAGATACTACATACAATGGTTTCTCTTTTGTATACTTCATTGCTCTTTCAGCAAGGTCCTTTGCCGCTTCTGAAAGAACCGGTTCTGTTTCTGACGAAAGGAAAGACGTTGATCCTCTGTAAACCGCAGGCTTCAGATCATCTCTCTCCATTAATGTCAGAATATGCAGGATTTCCTGGTAGCTTTTTTCCATTCCTTCTGCCGGATCTTTGGCTTTCTCATTTGAGAACGGAGCCGCATAGACAGCCTGAAGATCCAATTTTTCCTTTGAGCAGATCAGATAAGCCAATGCAAACTGGTCATCGATCTCATTAAACGTATCCGTATCCAGCACAACATCTACCCGGCCGGAGGGATGTTCCAGGCGTTTTAAAAGTTCTGCTGTGTTGATTTCATTTCCTGATTCTGCAAGATTTTTCTTTTTTCCTTCCATCTTTTTATCATTCCTTTCTTATTTAAGCTTGCAATTGCAGACAAATTTTGATCGTTCCACAATCACCTGTTTTATTTTCATCCATTCCTAATGGCCATTCTTTCGCCCTTGTTTTTCGCAAAGACATATGTGAACTGCTCGGTAACTGAGTTACCAGAGCATCTGAATAGAGGCGGGATACTGCCTTTTTCAGGGTGCGTCCATGACACCACTACTGTTTACTCTTTCGAGCTATACAGCTACTTTTATGATTTCCGGTGTTTTCAGTCCGGTCACGGACAGTTCTTTTTTTACTCCGGATACGGAGAGATATTTTCTCAGGATATTATATGCACCGACAGCATCCGCATTATAATTCTGCTTTCCATCTCTGTATAGCCCCCTCTGTTTTCGCTTGCACGGCTCTGCATATTTTCTTCCCACCTCCGGTGACAGCGGACTACACTGACTGGTATAACTTTCTTCCTGCCTTACAAAGCGGATCCCATACAGCTTCAGCTTATATTCCAGCATGAGATAGATCCTGTTATAAGGCAGACTGTGGAACTTCTGGTTTGTTCTGTGTCCCAGGTCTTTTTCTTTCCGGATATTCCGGATATCCCCTGCAACGACACAGGTGACTCCCTGTTCCCGGCAATATTCCGCAAGATATCTTGTCACCTTATGCAGATAGTCTGTTACGGAGTTTTGTTTTCTCTTATATAATTTCCTGATATGTTTTGATGTTACCGGATGCTTTACTCCCTTTTGGGACTGTTGCCCATACCACTGGGCCTGCACCCTTGCGATCTCTTTCTGGAAATATCTTTCTATTTCAAGGTATTTTCTGCCCAGGATAAATGTCTTCCCATTTCCGGAATCATAACACGTCATAAGGTTATGAAGCCCCAGATCAATCGCCAGCTCATGTCCATTCTGTGGAAGTTCTTCCGGATCAGGAACCTCATAAACAACGATCAGGTTACAGATCCCTTTCTCCGGCGGGTAGATCCGCAGCTGTTTGATCTGATCCATGTCCCTGAAAATCTTATTTTCAAGAAAAAGAAAGTTTTCATGGATCTGATACGTTCCTTCCATATATTTTTTTAATGCCTTTGGAAGGGACAGGCGGACTTTCTCCGTATCCCGCTCATGCACGATCCCCATCTGCATATAGGTAATGGGAATTCCATCCTGCTTAAACCGCGGCAGTCTGGGCGACTCAATTCCACCGGACCTTTTCAAGGCATAAAAAGACTTCCATGCCTTATCCAGCAGCCTGCAGACTTCCTGGGCAGTCTGGGACGGGAGCTGTTTATACCACAGATCTTCTTTATGGGCTTTTTTCTGATAATACCAGTCCGGATATTGCCCCAGCCCTGTTTCTTTGTAATGCTGGCGCTCATAATTACAGACATTCCAGAGCTTGGATGCTGCGTAGCACATATGTCCGATGAGATTCGCATATTCACAGCTGATCTTTATGGATGTTTTCTTTGACAGCAGCATTTCCTCTCCTCCATAGTATCAGTAAGCTTTGCTCTGATGTTCGATATACCTGCGGATATTTTCTTCCGATACCGATCCGACCGTTTCCACATAATAGGAATGATTCCACAGCTCTCCTTTCCACAGCTGGTTTCTTATTTCCGGAAAACGTTCGAACAGCTTCCTGCCGGTGATTCCCTTCAGATATTTCACGATCGCAGTTATGGATAATTTCGGAGGGGCTGATACAAAACAGTGGACATGATCTCCCTCACCACATTCAAACAAATGAACGGTAAATCCCTTATCCTCCGCAATCTCCTGTACCAGTTTCTGAAGATATGCTTCAATCTCTGCATTTAATATCTTCCGCCGGTATTTTACTGACCATACCATATGGTAATTAATATTGCACACACAAGTGCGGTAATATTTAAGATTTTCTTTCATACATATAGTATATCATAACGCGAATAATATTGCAATAGGATATCGAACATATTTTCTCTTTATAAAGTTGGATACAACTGTTTTAGAACCTTTTAGAACATATATTTCTTATTTACCATGTGCAGATATGCACAGTTTTCGCTTTCATCTCGGCAATTAAATTACCGAGGATTCCCGCTTATTTTCCTAAAATGATGATACACTGGGCCAAAATCCTCTTGTAAGCAAGCTTACATCGGATTTTGTGTCTATTTAACCCCGATATCAAATCATGCGTTGCCCGACAAATGATTTGATCAATTTTTCCGTGCCTTCGATATTCTCAAAATTGATAAAGTCATTATAAACCAAGATTCTTCGAAACGCTATGTTTACTTTGGATTATTTCTTTATAGCAAAAGCCCGCATATCATCGATATACGGGCTGATCGTATTATTTTCCAAAAAAAGTTTCTTCTGTTTTCGCGCACAAATAATGATAAATCGGTAAATGATATTCCTGGATACGATAGGTTTCCTTTGCCGGTGCTTTGATACACACCGTCGAAAATCCTTCTGCAAGTCCTCCATTTTCCCCCGTCAGACTCAGCGTTTTTATTCCCATTTCTTTCGCGATTTTAAGTGCATTCACCACATTTTTGGAATTCCCGGAGGTAGAAATTCCAATCACCAGATCTTCTTTTTTTCCATAAGCATAGACTTGTTGAGCAAATACCAGATCCGGATCAGAATCATTGGAAAATGCCGTCAGGAAACCCTCCTGGCTGCACAGAGAAATTGCAGGCAAAGCTCCCTGTATTTTTTCTCTCAGCTCCATGGAAATCCGTTCATCTGTCACCTGCCGCGGAAGCAGAAAGCCTTTCATCAGCTCCCCTACGATATGTTCGCTGTCGGCTGCGCTTCCCCCATTTCCGCAGACAAGTACCTTTCCATGATTCTGATAAACAGCAAGCAAAAGTTCCAGCGCCTCCGCGATAGAGCCCTTGCATTTCTCCAGTTCCGGATATCGTGACAATAAGTCATTCATAGATTTATCCCCTGTTTTTTCTCTCGATCCATTCCATATGCTGCAACCGTGAGCGCTGCAACATCTCCCAATTTTTCGCCCAGTCCGGAAGGAAGGATCTGGCAACATTCCAACGACTTCGGTAAACATTCTCTTTGTAGTACTTCCCACATTGTATCCAGCAACAGTTCTTTACTTCTCACATAAACACTTCCTAATATAATTCTTTCCGGATTTAGAAGATCAATTAAAACTGCCAGTCCCTGTCCAAGCATTTTTCCGCACTGCTGATAAACTTCCATGGCATCTTTGTTTCCTTTATTGGCGTATTCTGCAATTTCTTTTGCTGTGATCGAAGATAATTCATTTATATTTTTACAAAAAGATACTTTTTTTCCCTGTTGAAAAAGCTCTCTTGCTTTCATCATCCCCAGCTGCGCGATTCCGCCTCCTGAGCAGAAGCCTTCAAAAGACCCTTCTTTTCCGTACCCTACCGGGCCATAGTTCGCCATTCTCACATGCCCGATTTCCCCTGCCATATCACAGGCTCCTGTATACAATTCCCCATTCAAAATCAGCCCAGCGCCCATTCCTGTTCCAAAGGTAAAAAAAGCCATGTTTTTCGCACCTTTCCCTGCCCCCAGCTTCCATTCTGCCAGTGCGCAGGCATCTGCATCATTCTTCAGAAAAACAGGAATTCCAAATTCTTCTCTCAATAGATCCGCAATCGGAATCTGGTCCCACCCAGGCAGATTTGGCGGAGACAAAATCTGGCCTTTTTGTGAATCCAGCGGCCCTCCACAGATCACTCCAATCGCCTGAGCCGTTCCAAATCCATGAATGCTTTCTTTCACTTCCTGCAGATTTTCCTTCACATTTGTAGTCGCAAATATCTTCTTTTGAAAAATTTCTCCCTCACTGTTTCCATAAACGACGGAGCATTTTGTTCCGCCGATATCCACGCCGATATAGCATGCTTTTTTATCCTGTTCCATCATCATTTTTGTACCTTCCCCATCCTTTTCTTTCAATACTGTAGAATCATCATTTCTTATGCCTCTGATATCTTCTATTTATTCCTAATGGTTCAAACATTAATTGAGGAAATCTTCCATAAAATAATGATTATATTCTTTTAGTCGGCTGCATATCGATTTTTCATCAACATGCAGCCTTATTTTCAAACATTATTTCTCTTTTGTCTCCAGAAATTCCTGATACTGATTATTTGCTGCATCCAATAAGGTCTGAAGGCCATTGGCCGCCAAAGCTTCATTGAACTCTGCAAGGATTTCATCTACATCTGCTTCGCCGCTTAATACAGTTACCTTATATTCCAGACAGGTACTTGCGATTGCACTCACTTCTGCACTGTATTCGGATGGATTAAAATAGAAACCGGTATGTTCTGTAGAAGTTGCATTGTTATTAAAATCTTTCAGAACATTTCCAATGTCCGACAATCCGGCTGCAACCTGCACATCCGTTACAGAATTGATGTAATGATTTCCCATCTGCCAGCATGCACTGCCATAAACCTGCGCTCCATATCCACTCTGGCCAACCGTAATTACACCGTTTTCATCTGACGTATAATCCACATCTTTTTCTCCAAAAGTTAAAAGATCGATAAATTCTTTATTTCCATAAGCAAAATTTAATACCTGCATGGCAGCTTCGGGATTATCAGAAGTTGCAGAGATAGCATTTCCCCATCCTCCAGGGAAATCACAGAATGTACGAACTGCATTTTCATCAAATAAAACTTTATCGAATTTACAATTTCCAACGCTATACTGTTCAACAGTTCCGGGTTTCATGCGGGCAATACGGCAGAAAATCTGTCCTTCGTTCCAGAACAAAGCACTCGCATCCGCTGTAGTATCCGTAAAGACATAACCTTCTTCATTCCATTCCCTGATTTTTTTCAAAGCGGCTACTACTTTTTCATTTTCATAAGGATTGAATATACCGCTTACATCTCCGGAAATATCCATTCCCATACAAAGATCGGAAGATCGGTTTATATCATCAAGATCCGCCATAACCATCAAAATATTTTCAGAATTTACAGTATCTACCGGATAAATATCAGGTGCCATCTCTTTTACTTTTGCAAAAACTGCATCCAAATCATCAATAGATTTTACCATACTCATGTCAATTCCGCAGTCTTCCGCAATTTTTGTATTGTAATATACTCCGCGCCATTGAGCAAATTCGTGCGCAACCGGAGTCGCATAGAGAGCACCATTATAACGGCAAGCATCAATAATATCATTTCCCATAGCATCCACTACGGAAGAAAGCTTATTCGTCAAATCCTCCTCTGTAATTTCATAAATGCCACCATTGATTGCATAATTGTTTATTGTCGCGATATCTCTGTTAAAAATATCAAATTCTTCTCCGCTTACAATCATATTGGAAATCGTCTGATCATAGTTGTCCCATCCAAGCCATTTCACTTCAAAATCCACATCAATTCCGGCATCATTTAATAATTTTGTCCCTGCCTCGCTAATTCTTTCTTCTGAATCACAAAGATTTCCTACTGCATACCAAGTAATTGTTGGGCGTTCCTCCGCTTTTACCGGCAAAATCCAGTATTTTCCCGAAATCACTGCTGTCATAACTACCATTGTCATTGTCAGAACCTGTTTTTTCTTCATTCTTTCATCCTCCTTAAAAGATAATTTGATTTTTATTGTTCCGAAATTCTATCATTCGGAACCTGAAACTCCACACCTGGAATTTTCATTTCCTTCTCTTTCCTATCCTTTTACAGCTCCAACCGTAAGTCCTTTTACAAAATATTTCTGAAAAAACGGATAAGCTAAAACAATCGGCCCAATTGTTACAATACACATTGCCATACGAATCCCCTCTGAAGGCATATTAGCCAGCATAAGTCCTGCACTTCCCCCAACCTTATCCATATTTGCTTTTAAATACTGTGCACTGGTCAGCATGGAATACAACATATATTGCAAATTGTGCATTGACGTATCTTTTATATAGAGAGAAGGTGTATACCAGTCATTCCAGATTCCAATTGCTGTAAATAGTCCTACTGTTGCCAAGCCTGGTTTACACAATGGAATCACAATTTTAGAAAAGATTTTTGGCTCCCCGGCCCCATCAATCTTTGCTGCATCCACCAGATCATCTGGAATCGAAGATGTCATAAAGGTTCTCAACAAGATCATATTCCAGGCACTCATAAGATAAGGCAAAATATAGACAAAATAATTATTTTTCATATACAAAATCTGTGTATACACCATGTAACTAGACACTGCTCCACCATTAAAGATCATGGTAAAAAAAGCAATAAACGAAAATATTTTTCGATATTTAAAATATTTTCTGGACAGCGGATATGCAAACATCGCTGTAACAATTAAAGAGAGAATCGTGCCTGATAAAGTGGCCCCGATTGTAATTCCATAAGCACGCAACAACATTCCAGATTTTGAAAACACATAATCGTATGCCGCAAAACTCAATTCTTTTGGTATCACCCGATATCCCTGTAAGTTCAGTGAACTTTCTGAACTAAAGGAAACGCCGAGAACCAGAAGAAACGGTACAATACATAAAACTGACCATACAATAAATATCAGGTTTAATACAGCATCCGCCTGCCATGGTATCGTATTTACGCTTTTTAATTTCTTTTTTCTCTTCATATGCCACCTCAAAACAGTGCATAATCTTCATCTATTTTTTTGACAATCCAGTTTGTCAGCACCACCAGAATAAATCCAACAATAGACTGGAAAAATGCTGCAGCTGCTGCGTAATTGATAGAAGAAACACTATTTCCAGAAATCAAGTTTGTATACACATATGTATCCATAGTAGAAACCGCTTTTGTTAAAATACCATTTAATCCCAACTGCGGCACCGTATAAAATAAGCCAATATCTGTATTAAATATTTTTCCAATGTTCATAAGGGTAAGAATAATAACCATCGGTCTTAATAAGGGTAAAGTAATTGACTTAATTTGTGTCCATTTCCCCGCTCCGTCAATTGCTGCCGCATCAAAAATACTGGTATCAATGTTATTGATACTGGCCAGATACATCACACTTCCATAACCCGCACCTTTCCAGATATTTATGAAAGTTAATATAAAGGGCCAATATTTCGGACTGGAATACCATTTAATCGGATTCTTTCCAAAAGCTGGCAAAACAGCACTATTCATCAATCCATTCGTATGATTTAAAAAAGCGGTGACAATACCTGTCATGACTGCCCAGGACATAAAGTAGGGCAAAAACATAATTGTCTGATAAACTTTTCTACCATACTGGCTTCTCAATTCATTTAGAGAAATAGCAAAAAACAATGCAATAACCAAGCCTAATACAATAAACGCCAGATTATATAAAAGCGTATTTTTTAAAATTACCGGTGCATACGTACTCTTGAAAAAAGCTTTTAAATTGCTAAGTCCTACCCATTCTCCAAAGAATGCAAACTTTTTGAAATTGATTTTTTCAAATGCCATAACAATACCGGCCATTGGAAGATAATTGTTAAAAAATAAAACAATCAAGCCTGGAACTAACATCAAAAACAAAAAACGATTCTTTTTCCATTCAGAGCACCTGCCTTGTTCAGATCCTGTTCCTGTACTCTTTTTATGTTTCATTTTGCCTTCCTCACTCTCTTCTTATAATCCCGGCCTTTTCTGCATATTTTAGGTAAGCCACTTTATCAAAGGGTGCCTTCCAGGTTACAAAGTGATTAAAGAACCTTTTCCCTTCTGTCTTCCATTCTATTTTATAGAAAGCTTTCCTTTTTCTACTGTCAAGCAAAGCAATTTCCACACAGGAATCGGCTGGAAGGAAGGCATCTCCTTCTGCTGCCACCACATCACAGGTGACATCTGTCACACAATAGTGAATCTTTTCTCCTGTCGGAAGATCATTTGACGCCATCAAATGGATATTTCCATTTTCTTCCGGTTCATCACACAGCAAAACGACTCTTTCCTGAGAACGCTTGATGTAATCATAGGCCAGTTTTTTATCAAAATAGTAGTCTACTACCGCATCCGAAAACTGCGGACAGCCGTCGAGCACATTCCACCAGATGATTCCCGTTCTCTTCCATTTTCCAATCCGAAAACGTTCAATAAAATACTTCTTTGCCTCTGCCTGGGAAATCTGGCTCAGGAAAGAAAACTCTTCCAGATCCTTTGCCTCACATCCAAAAAGCACCCGAATCTGACTTGCCATCAGCTCAATCCGGTATGCATACGGTTCCTCCATTTTCTCCGTCGGACTGGATGCATGAAGCAGCCATTCTCCATTCAGCTGGTACGGCCATAATGCTTTTTCTGAAATAAATTTTCGGATGGATTTCACAGAAGGACAGCCATGGTAACCGGTTTCTGAAGCAAAATGTGCAATCGCATTTTTATAAAAATCGCCTTTGTAATAATCGCGCGGTCCCCACAGATGCTGTTCCGGAATTCTGGAATCTCCTGCATGATTTTTGAAAGCCACCTCATCAATGTACGGAGAACTGGGAAGATATTCTCTGACATAATCATTCATACGAAGTACTTCCGGGATAACCCTCCGTGTATTGCGGTTGCTGTTTGGATCCACCCTTCCATTCGTTCCCCAGAGAATCGCTGTATCATTTTCATTGTCTCCGGACCACAGCGCAAGGCACGGATGCTGACGGAGCCTTCGCACATGGAACGTCACTTCTTTTTCCAGCTTTTTCAAAAATTCTTCCGACTGAGGATATCTTCCGCATGCTTCCATAAAATCCTGCCATACAAGAATTCCTTTTTCATCGCAGATTTCATAAAACTCATCCGATTCGTAATAGCCTCCGCCCCAGCAGCGGATCATATTACAATCCAGATCCAGCACCAGGTCCAGAGCCGGTTTGATTTTATCTTTTCCTCTGGATGGGAAAGAATCCAACGGAACCCAGTTTGTTCCAAGGATGAAAATTTTTTTGTGATTCACAAGGAAACAGAATTCTCCCTCCCCTTTTTCACTGGTAAGGCTTGTCCGATCGAGTTCCACGCTGCGGACTCCGAAACGGAAGGACCTGGAAGCAAGGAGCGTTTTCTCCTGTTTCAGGCGAACTTCCACCTCATATAAGTTTTGTTCTCCTGTTCTTCTCGGCCACCACAGCTTCGGATTCTCCAAGGCAATTCGTAAATGACCGGCAATTCCCCAGACATCTGTTTTTTCAAAAAAATGTGAGTTTCCACAGGTACCTTCTATCTCCAGCGTCAGTCCTGCATACGCAAGCTCATCCAGATCCAGTTCATAAAAATACTCCAATTCACATGTTTGCAAATCTTCCGATAATTCTCTTGTAAAAAGATAACTCTGTTTCCATGCAATCTCATCTTTTTCTGTGATCCGTACATCTTTCCAGATCCCCCCGGAAAGCATCCGTGGGAAAATATCCCACCCAAACATATAGGCCGCTTTCCGAATATACATGGCATCCATCTGATATTTTTGCGTATCTACATACAATGGATAATCATAGTTTCTTGCCTCTATCGCAATTGGAAGAATATGTACCAGAATTTCATTCGTCCCTTTTTTCCATTCATTTCCGGGAATCAGAAAAACCTGTGGCAGGAACATATTATCGGCTTTTGCCAAGAGTCTGCCATTGAGATAAATTTCTGCAACAGTATCAATTCCTTCAAACTCCAGCAGATACTCTTTCTGATCTTCCGCATGAAACGCAAAGGTTTTTCCATAAAACAGATGATTTCTTTCTCTTCCACGTTCCTGAAGAAGGTTTTCTCCAAAAAACGGATTTTCTATCAGATGCTGCTTTTCCAAATCTAGTTCATAATTGCCAGGAACGGTACCATTCACCACCAGGATTCCCTTTTTCTCAAGGGTTTCCAAATCTTTGATCTCAAGCTTTAATTTTCGGTACTCTTCATCGGTACAAATCCCCAAGCGCCATACACCATTCAGATTCATCAAATAATATTCCCTCCTCCTGCATTTTATAATCTGCTATACAAATCCCGGTTCTTTCTCTTAGAATTTTTTTTAAGAATTCTTTTTCTTTCCTTTATTTTAGTTTGAACTTTATTTTTGTTCAATTTATTATTGTTTTTCTTTATTTTTTTGTGCATCTTGTCTGTTCCATATCTCTTCAGAAGGTCATTCTGTCAACCTTTGCTTTCCATTGATAAATATTTAATACATCAGATTTACAAATATTTCAAAAAGGAATACAATGATGCTATCAGGTATTGATTCTTCATAAGGAGGGATCCTATGGCAAAAGAGACAAAAAACAAAGAAAGTCAAATCAGCAACACACTGATCTATCTGATTGCCACCAGTCAGAAAACGATTACGCGCACAGACCTTGCAGAAAAAACGGGATTAAGTAAGATGACAATCAGCAATCATATCAATGATCTGATACAGATGGGAATTATCTCCGAACAGCCCACAAACATAGTTTATGATCATTCTACAGGAAGAAAAGCCATTCCTTTGCAGATTTCTTCTTCTTCCCCTTGTATTTTAGGCATTCTGATCAAACGAGAATTTTGTCAGTCCATTCTGGCCGACGTATCTGGAAAAATCATCGATATGACCCAGACTCGCTTTTCTCCCCATATGACCAGGGATGAATTTATCCAGATTCCAATTGCTCAGTATGAAAAACTGTTTTCCCGTGCCAGAAGACCTCTGATCGGATGTGGAATTTCCTGTGTCGGCCCCGTAGATAACAAAAGCGGATATATTTTAAATCCTCCTAATTTTTACGGCATTACAAATGTTCCAATTGTTTCCATTCTCAAAAATGTAACCCACCTCCCCACATTTCTCATTCATGACGCTGATTCCGGTGCTCTGGTAGAAAAACTTTACGGACGTGGGATTCCCTATGATAACCTGATTTATATCCATATCGCCTACGGGATTGGAGCCGGTTTCATCTTAAATGGCAAACTTTTCAGTGGATTTTCCGGAAGGAGCGGAGAAATCGGCCATACTTCCATAAACTTCCATGGACCTGTTTGCAGTTGTGGAAAGAGAGGCTGCCTGGAATTATATGCCAGCATCCCGCAAATGCAGAAAAAGATCGCAGAGCTGCTTCCTTTTTTCAAAAATTCTCCGTTCCAGAAAATTACAGAACCTTCCTGGAACGATATCCTAAAGCTTTCATTAGATGGAGATCCCATTGCTTCTATCGCTCTGGACGAATTCTGCACTTACCTCAGCTATGCTCTGGCAAATACGTTAAATCTTCTGGACTTTTCAACCATTATCATCGGATATGACTCTCCGGAAAATAGCGACATTCTGGAAAAAATCTTATATGAAAAGTTAAAAAGTTCTCTGAATATGCCAGGTTCCAAGCTGGAAATTTTTCATTCTCGCTTTAATGGGGAGGCTCCGCTTCTTGGGTCCATTGCCGTTGTCGCCAATGAAATTTTTTCACACCAGCTGAAACTACTTCCCTGATCCGTTGCCTTTTTCCCCACGCAAAAAAAGAACAGCTGGCACAACTGTTCTTTTTTTGCTATCGTTTTGAATGTATTACCTGCAGGATGCCAGATACCAGCAGCCCTGTCCTTTTTCCAGATAAGGCTTCTTGCTGTCCTCAATCATCAGATCCTGATCCAGCATAAGCTCACAGCTTACAGTGTCTGGGCATTTTACTTCCAGATAAATCCGTTCACCCTCTCTCTTCCAGTAGACAGATACTTCACCGTCCGGAAGCTGATGGCTGGCTTTTGCATAGGTCAGGCTGCTAATGAAGGTCGGCCGGATCAATACTTTTTTGCTGTTTTCCACATGAATGCCTCCGGGGTATTTCATGTACCACTGAACCACATCACAAAGGAAGTGGTGATTCAGAGAAGCATTTCTATATTTCATGTCTGACAGGATCGTTTCCGGCATGGAGGTCTCGCCTGCTTCTACAAAATAGCCATAACTCGGATAAGAAGGTCCAGTGATCATCCGATATGCCAGTTCCGCTTCTCCGTAATCAGAAAGTACATGAAACATTACCCGCAGTCCTAGGAAACCACAGTTCATCTTATCACCATCCCGATGGATGATCTCCATTAAGCGCCGGAATGCCTCCGGTTTTTCTCCCGTATCAAAAATATCATAATAAATCGCCAGCGCCTGAGCTGTCTGACAACTGCTCTTTACCAGCATCCTGTTCAAATCCAGGTACTGGTTCCGGATCGCCTCACGCAGTTCCCGTCCAAACCGTACTGCATAATCACGGTTCAGTGACAGTCCTGTCTTGTCAAACATAACCTCTGCTTCCCGGCACATCAGGTATACCATCACCGTATCCGTAAATCCCAGAGGCGAAACATAATCATCCGCTGCCCGGTCTACAGGAACCCAGTCACCCAGTCCGATGGCAATAATGCCATTTTCATCTCTCTGTCTGGAAACATATTCCAGATAGCTCATCATTGCATGGGCATTTTCTTTTATGGGCTCTGTATCACCGCGATACTTGTAAATGATATAAGGCAGTTCAAACAATACCTTATCCCAGGCAGGTCCATTCCCCCATGCAAAGCCCCAGTCGCCAGTAGGAATGATCCCTGGAATTCTTCCCATGGGATCCTGCGCAAGCCGGATGTTATTCAGCCATTCCTTCCAGCTCTTTTCCGCCCCCATAGTCAGAATCATATGCTCTGCAGATATCTGGGCGTCCCCTGTCCAGCCGTTCTTCTCGCGATGCGGACAATCTGTCGGAAAATAGTAGAAATTCGCCCGGTCACTTACCCTTGCTATATGATAAATCTCATTCGCCAGCTTATCAGAACACTCAAAGGATCCTCTGTTTTCCAGATCGGAACTCATCACCAGATAAGTAAACAAATCCTCCGTTGCCTGTTCTTCTTCAATTCCGGTCACATAAAGATACCGATACCCATGGTATGTAAACATCGGTTCAAAAACTTCTTCCTCTGTACTGCCTACGATATAGATGTCTCTCTGAGAATAGCCATCCGGATAAAAATAAATATTCTGATAACTTAAAGCCCCGTTTTCCAGCAGTTCTCCACACTGGATATCGATGCGCTGTCCTTTATGCCCTTTGATTTTCAGGCGGAAAATTCCGGCATTGTTCTCTCCAAAATCATAAATGTAACCGCCCTCTTTTTCCAGTCCGCTTTCCGGTGTGGTCTGTCCGCACAGCCCTTCCGGCACATCTCCCCGTGGAGTATAATCTGCCAGAGCGCCCTTCCAGATTTTCACCGGTTTTCTTTCTTCGACCACTGCAATGGGCTCTGCTTCACACAGCTTCGCTTTTCCTCTTGGCCGATCTGCCAGAATGGGTTTATGCCAGTTCTCATCTTCCTGAAAACCTGGCTGATCCCAGCCTTTTTCTTCTTCTCTTTTATCAAAAAAGACTCCTGACCGCAGATCATTGAAAAATATCGGGCCCTTCTTACAGGAAAAATCCATTGCATCAAATTCCTGTTTTTCTCCGTCACTTTCCACTTTCATGGAAAGAGCCAGTTTCGGAGCCGAATTGAAGACATTGTCCATAAAATCCCAGACACGGGTCTTGGAATTCTGGAAGCCATCTCCCAGCATCACGCCAATGACATTTTCTCCGGCCTTCAGCCAGGGCGTCAGATCATAATGATCATAATAAACAATATGATCCGTATTGGAAATATAAGGAGCCAGATAGCCCTTTGTAATCTTCTCTCCGTTAATAAATAGATCATAAAAGCCCAGTCCGCAGATCAGGATTTCACCGCTCTGCGATCCTTCTTTTAACACAAAGCTCTTCCGGAAAACAGGAGCTTTTACATGCTGTATATAAGAAGAATATTCTCTGCATTCACTGACAAAACGATTTGAAAAATTCATACAAACCTCCTTTTTTCTGTTTCCTGTCATCTCCGCAAATACCTTTCACAGAAAGACATCTATTTTTTTCTCAGCCTTTTACTGATCCGATCATAATACCCTTTTCAAAATATTTCTGAAGGAAAGGATAGATCATCATCATCGGCAAAGTGGAGATCACGATTACTCCATATTTGATCATGTTGGCGGTATCTGCCTGTTTGATCAGAGCCATCATTTCTTCTGCGGAAAAGCTCTGTCCATTTATCATTGCCTGCTTTGCAAAGGTACTCTTTGTCAGAATTTCCCGAAGGAACAGCTGTAATGGGAACTTGCCGCGGTCTTTCAGATAAATCATTTCTACAAAGTAAGAATTCCAGCGTCCGACACCATAGTACAATGCCATAACCACCGTGATGGGTTTTGCCAGCGGGAAAATGATCTTTGTGAAAATCTGGAAATCGTCACAGCCATCGATCACGGCAGCTTCCTGAAGTTCGTAGGGGATCGCTGTCTGGAAGTAGGTACGGCATACGATCAGGTTGTAGGTAGAAACCAGGCCATTGACCAGGATCATCGCGCGGGTATCCAGAAGTCCAAGACTCTTTACATTCAGATAGCCGGGGATCATACCGCCGCTGAAATACATCGGAATCATAAAGAAGATCATTATGATTCCACGTCCCCGCAGGTCTTTTCTGGACAATGCATAGGCACAGGGCATCGTTGCAGCTAGATTCAGAACCGTTCCAAAAAAGGTGTAAAAAATCGTATTCAGATAGCCTGTCCAGATTTCCTTGTACTGGAAAATGTATTTATATCCATCCAGATTCGGCTCTACCGGAAGCAGAAGCATTTTTCCTGCTGCCACCATCTTCGGATCACTGAAGGATGCGCTTACCACAAAGAGTAATGGATAAAGCATCAGAATCATCAAAGCAATCAATATAAAATAAACCACGACATCAAACGTCGTTATTCTGGCTTTTCTTTTTTTCGTTTTTGTCGTTGCTGCCGCCGTTGTTGTCATATTTCCTCACTCCTCCCGTCTTAGAATAAGCCCTGGTCCGTTGTTCTTTTTGCTATAAAGTTTGCAAGGATAAGAATGGTGCTGTTGATTACGGAGTTGAAAAGATCCGCTGCCGCACCAAAGGAGAAATCTGCCTGTTCCAAGCCTACTTTATACACATACGTTGAAATGACTTCGGAACCACTTAAGTTCGTTGTATTCTGAAGCAGATATACTTTTTCATATCCAACGCTTAAGAGGGAGCCACACTGGAGAATCAAGAGAATAATAATCGTAGGAATCAATACAGGTACATTGATGTACCAGATTTTCTGAAAACGGTTGGCACCGTCAATCTCAGCTGCTTCCAGAAGAGACCGGTCTACACCTGACAGAGTTGCAAAATAAATAATGCTTCCCCAGCCCATTTCCTGCCAGACAGCGCTCAGCACATAAATCCATTTAAAATTGGCAGGATCCTGCAGAAAATTGACACTTTCCCCGCCAAGCTTGGTAATGATGATATTAAAGATACCGGAAGTCGGATTCAGAAACAGTGTCAGCATACCACACATAACAACCGTTGAAATAAAATGCGGCGCATACGACACGGTCTGGAACGTTTTCCGGAAATGCCCGTTTGACACTTCATTCAGGAGCAAAGCCAGAATGATCGGGAGAGGGAATCCAAGAATCAGAGACAGAAGACTTAACGTCAGTGTATTTTTCAGAATAATCGGAAACCAGTAAGAGCTGAACAGACGTTTAAAGTTGTCCAATCCGATCCATTCACTTCCCATAATTCCAACGCGCATGTTGTATTTTTTAAATGCAATCAAAATACCATACATTGGCTTGTATGCAAAAAGCAGGAAAAACAAAACTGCCGGCAGACACATGACATAAAGCCGCCAGTTTTTCCAGATACTTTTTTGTTTTTTGTGATTGATTGTTTTCTGCTTAGGCTTCGACATATTTATCCTCCTTCTTATCAGCAATCTCTCCAGTAGACACTTGGGAAAAATGTTCAAACAAGCAGAACGGTCTCCCTTTTACAAATAATGGGGAGGCTGCTGTCACCTCCCCATTGGATCAAACTTTTTCTGTTATTTATTCAGCGGATACTGCCAGATAACGGTCATAAGCAGCCTGCTCGATCTGAATCAGTTCTTCCATACCCATCTGGTTTACGGTTTCTTTATACGCATCCCAGCCCTCATCAATATCAGTCTGGCCGGTAATAAATTCAGCTCTCATCTGTCCAAGATAAGTAGAAACATCATTTTTCAGAGAAACTCTTCTGTTGGTTTCTTCGTTGGTATATGCAACGATCGGATAAGCGTCCTTCGGTGTAATACCATCCTGGCGGTAAGCTTTTGCAACCAGCGCAGCCCAACCAAACTCCGTGAGCACTTCGTCTTTATCCAGGGTTTCAATCGGAACTTCAAACAGAGCTACACGATCCAGATTGGATTCATGCATGTTCAGGCAGTTATTCAGAACGGAACCTTTATAACGATATTCTTCTGCAGATGCATAACCATCCGGGCATTTCCACTTCGGAACCTTCACGCCAAGAGCTTCATTTTCATTCCAATCCCAGCCCTGTCCTTCGTATCCGATAGCACCAGCCATCATGCCTTCTTCACTGAAGAAATAGTCAACAAACTTGGCAATTTCTTCCGGATGTTCGGTGTCAGCACTTGCTACCAGACAGATACCATCTACAACCGGGCTGATAACGGAAACGCCGTGATCCTGGTTATACTCAGAAGAAAGTCCGGAAACAGCAACCCAGTCTTTATCGGTGCTGATATCAGTACCAGTCAGTACGAACGGAGCAGAACCACAACCGAAGAAGCCATATCTGTCTTCCTGAGCTTTTGCAGTCTCCTGCTCACTGCCGTCATAGGTAAATGCTTCCTGATCGATAATTCCCTCATCCCACAGTTTCTTCATGAACTTCAGGAATTCTTTGTAATTGTCAGAGGTATTTGCAAGATATACCTGGTTGTTTTCGTCTGCCTGAAGGATATAGGTGAAATCACCCCAGCCTGCAGGATAAATTCCAAACGCATCCAGAAGGGTTCTCTCAGCTCCCTGGTAGCCGCCGTAGGTATCCCACAGCATCGGGATCTCATCGGTAGCATCACCATTTCCGTTTGCATCCTGTTCTTTGAAAGCTACCAGAACGTCATACAGCTCGTCCAGAGTAGTCGGAACCTCCAGACCCAGGTTTTCCAGCCAGGTCCGTTTGATAAAGGTTCTCATCAGACGGTCTGTCATATCGCTTCGAATCTGAGTCATGCCATAAATATGGCCATCCTCAGTCGTCAGGAAAGACTCCAGCTCCGGATACTCTTCAAAGGTAGCTACCATGTTCGGCATGATATCACGATACTGATTGAAGTCCAGAAGATATCCCTGAGAACCGTAAGAATTGACATCACTGATCGAAAATCCGGCGTTCATAATCAGATCCGGCAGTTCATTTCCTGCAAACAGAAGTGTTCTCTGGGTTGGCCAGTCCGTCTCTGTAAAATCACATTCCAGGTTGATTCCCAGGCGATCCTTGTATTCCTGAATACATGCAAGGTTCGTCCAGTCTTCCAGTCCTGACGGTTTGTTACCGGCTACGGTTAACGTAACTCCTTCTTCAGAGATTTTCTCACTGGCACTCACGCTCACACCCAGTCCCATTGTCATTGCGCCGACGAGCAGTAAAGCAATCACTTTCTTGTTACGATTTTTCATAAAAACCCTCCCTTTTTATTAATATTTTATTTTTATACGAGAACTCCGTATAAATTCATTATTATTAGACATTTTTCGACTTTGTGTCGAAATCATCGTTTTTATTTTCCTTTTTTTTAAATCGAATGTTTATTTGAACTACTTCACAAGTATAGCTATTTTTTCTTGACATTACAAGTGTTTTTTGATTTGTTTTGTGCATTTCATCGAAATAGATAATGTTTTCCTTTTTCTTTTATGCATTTTTTACATTTGTCTAATCTTTCTCTACATTATATTTATGGCAAAACGCCAAAACCAGAACTTCCATCATCGCTCTACAACAGAAGCCCAATGCTTCCGGAATTCCAGGGGTGTCATGCCTTCCCGTTCCCGGAACAACTGGATGAGATGGCTGGCATGATGAATTCCAACCTGATAAGCAATCTCCTCCACAGAAAGCGTTGTTTCTTTCAGAAGGATTTTCGCCTGATTGACACGGATGCGAATCAGATACTGATGAATGCTTTCTCCAGTGCAGCGGGTGAATTCTCTGGAAAGATGATATTTGCTGATATTCAGGTAAGCAGCAATGGTATCTAATGTGAGCGGTTCTGAAAAATGTGCCTGCAAAAACTCAATACTTCGATTCACATAATCCGGCATCACAAAAATCTGTCTGGAATCTGTCATACTTTGAATCATAAGTTCCGTCACAAGATTCGTAATAAGGCTGGCGGTAAGAATATCCGTATAAACTGTTTTTTTCCTTGCAAGAGATAAAATCCGGCGTAAGGTACTTTCCACAAGAAACGTATCCTGCGGCATCAGAACGGGATGCTCCGCTGAATGAAAATCTTCAAAATAATGCTCCGCGCCCGGGCCATTGAAATGCAGCCACAAAAATTCCCAGGTGTCCGCGTCCGCATTTTCGTAACGATGTGGTTCCCGGCAGTCGATATAAAAACAGCTTCCCTGTTCTATGGCCATCGTCTGTTTTCTCCAGGTAAGCTTTCCTTTACCACGAATTGTATAGACAATCAGAAAAGACGGAAGCCCGGACCTCTCTGTATAGTAGGGCGGCTTGGTCTTAAAAACTCCACACTCCTGCACATACAGATAATGAGCCTGGGTAGACGGGTTGACTGTATTCAGAAAACGGATGGAATCTTCAGACCAGGTATAAGAGGCCTGCTCGTAATAGTCCGTATGGTCATTTCCCAGATGAAAGGTCGGATGATTCTTCATAATTTTCCCCTTTTCTATAACAGCAAGATTTTGATATTTTTCACCAAGATTGCGGTAGGTATTTTCTATTATGCACAGCTATAATGATTTTGTAAAGACAAAGGAGGGCTGTACAATGGAAAAAATCAAGAACACAAAAAAAGCAAAAATCGGTATCTATACCATGGGACTTCAGTGTTACTGGGCACAATTTGACGGACTGCGGGAACGGCTGTTATCCTATGGCAAATTTATTGCATCTAAGGTAGAAGCCATGGGGGCATCCGTTTATTATTATGGTCTGGTTGACTGTGAGGAGGAAGGCCATAAAGCCGGTGAATATTTTGTCTCCAACCATGTGGATCTGATTCTGGCACACAGCGGTACTTATGTAACCAGTGCTTCTGTTCTTCCGGTTCATCAAATCTGTAAGGCAATGACGGTTATCCTGAATCTGCAGCCCGCCGCCCGGATTGACTATGAAAAAACAACAACCGGAGAATGGCTCGCCCACTGTGGCGCCTGTCCGGTTCCGGAGCTGACCAACGCCTTTCACCGGGCCGGCATCCCCTACCGGATTGTCAATGGCCTTCTGGGCCTTCACGAAACACCGGAAATATCTCTCACAAATGAAGAAACTGCCAAACGTCCGGAAGCCATCCAGGCATGGAAAAAAATCGAAGAATGGGTGCGGGCCGCAGAAGTAAAAGCCGCTTTATCCTATGCAAGATTTGGTTTTCTAGGAAATAATTATTCTGGCATGCTGGATCTATACAGTGATTTTACAATGATCTCCGCGCAGGCGGGTGTGCATGTAGAACTTCTGGAAATGTGCGATCTGGATCGGATGCTCCGACAGGTAAGCGACGATGAAGTAAAAGAAAAGCGAAAAGAAATGGCTGACTTCTTCCAGATTGCAGAGAAAGAATCTGCGGATCCCCGCAACCAGCGTCCCACCGAGGAGCAGCTTGACTGGTCCGCCAAAGTAGCGGCTGCCCAGGAGCGCCTGGTAAAGGAATACAACCTGGATGGTCTGGCTTACTACTACCACGGAGCTCCCGGCGGAGATTATGAGAAGCTCCAGTCTGGTTTCATCGTGGGCCATTCCCTTTTAACCGCCAAAGGAATCCCCTGTGCCGGGGAGGGCGATCTGAAAACCTGCCTTGCCATGAAAATATGCGATATTCTTGGCATTGGCGGTTCTTTTTCAGAAATCGTGGTCACAGATTATGAAGACGGCACCATCCTCCTGGGCCATGATGGCCCCTTCCATCTGGCCATTGCAGATGGCAAACCCGTACTCCGGGGTCTGGGTGTCTATCACGGAAAGCAGGGAAGTGGTGTCTCTGTAGAAGCAAAAGTACGAAGAGGCCCCATCACCACGCTGGGCTGCTCACAGACCCGGGACGGAAATCTGAAATTCATCATCACAGAAGCAGAGGCTACGAACGGTCCGATTATGACCATTGGAAATACACAGACTCCTGTAAAATTTCACCAGAGCCCGGATGATTACATGGAAGAATGGTTTGCCGAAGCGCCAACTCATCATTTTGCCATGAGCGTAGGACATAATGGCCGACTTTTTGAAAAAGTTGCCTGTCTCCTGGGAATCCCTGCCGTCGTTCTTGACCGAAACACATAAGAACACTTCCTGCACAGAAAATGAAAAGCCGAGGTGAATCATCATGAATGAAACAAAGAATCTGAAGAAACTGACAGCAGAAGAATTTCGCCAGCCCGGAAGTGCATACCGGGCGGCTCCTCTCTGGTCATGGAATTGTAAAATGACCCGGGAAACTATCGACTATACGCTGGAAGCCATGAAAGATATGGGCATGGGCGGCGCTTACCTGCATTGCAGGACCGGCCTTGATACTCCCTATCTTGGAGAAGAATTCATGGAATTGGTCCGATACAGTCATGAGAAAAGCAACGAACTGGGCCTTCTCACCTGGCTCTATGATGAGGATCGCTGGCCATCCGGATTTGCCGGAGGCCTGATCACAAAAGATCACCGCCATCGTACCCGTTTTCTCCTTTTCTCCCCTGAAAAAATAGAAGGAGAAGATCATTCTCCCGACCATCTTTCTCACTGCGGCCAGGCCCAAAGAAGCGCAGAACGTACTTTTCTTGGAAAATATCAGGTATGCCTGGAAAAGGGATACCTTGCCTCCTACCAGAGAATTCCTGAAGATCAGCCTTGCAAAGACGGCTGTGACGAATGGTTTGCCTACCTGGAAATATCTGGAGAAAGCCCCTGGTTTAATAATCAGGCCTACGCCAATACACTGGATAAAGAAACCGTGGAAGCTTTCCTTGCTTCTACCCATGAAAAATATGCAGAAGTCCTTGGAGAATCTTTTGGAAAAACGGTTCCCGCCATTTTTACCGATGAGCCGGAATTCCCCTACAAGATTCCTCTGAATTTTGCAACAGAAAGACGGGAGGTGGCCATTCCTTATACGGATGATTTTGAAGATACATTTCAGGCATGTTATGGTCACAGTATCCTGGATCACCTGCCGGAGCTGTTCTGGGAACTTCCAGATGGCGCTGTTTCCCGTTTTCGTTATGAATACCACGATCATGTGACCGAACGGTTTGCCGCGGCCTATGCCGATACCGTCGGCGCCTGGTGCCGGAAGCACGGAATT
>UMLE01017461.1_pt1 | contig 25805 bp, 23 predicted proteins | sample 1966461 | NCBI WGS metagenome assembly UMLE01 (sample SAMEA4836196, study PRJEB28245) | human gut metagenome | biome: gut microbiome; material: fecal sample | place: Denmark | collected 2008 | reverse complement strand
CAAGCGTAATTCATGAGTAACGTAGCAATATTTTGCGCTTACCTATTATCTCACATTGGATGATTTTGAACAGGTACTTGCTATTTTGCGTTTACTTATTGAGCGCTTACATAGATAGTCTCAAACAGAGAAGGATGTGACCGGTACAGGTCGCATCCTCCTCTTAACATTAATCCTGAAAAGAAAAAAAGATGGCTAACGACAACCATCTTTTCCTCCGTTACATGTTATAACGTAACTATGCACAAACAAGATTATAACGAATTTTTTGAATTAGGGCAACAGAAATTAACTTCAGCTTCTTCGAATTGCATTTTAACTTCAGCTTCTTCGAATTGCATTTCCTGATGACGCTCCTGTCTATACCCTTAAAAACGTGTTGGAGGAATAGCCAAAAACCTCGTAATTAAAAAATACGATATGTTTCCACGGCTACTCTCTTTTAATTTCCTGATCCTTCATATTTCTCCAACGCTTTCTTAAATAACCATTTTCGCAGTCCAATGCAAAGCGCCGTTGCTACAGGAAGTACTAAAAAGAATTTTAAGTCTGCCTTTCCCAAAAGCACCGCCGCAGGCACATAAGAAATAGCCGCATAAGGAATCAGCGTTAATAAAATGATTTGAAACGCCTTTGGGTAGATGCTCAAGGGATATTTTCCCATTTCCTGCACTCTTTCAAGCGTCCCTTTAATACCGCCTCCACCTTCCAAAATCATCCCTAATACACTGCTGCCAAAATTAATATTTACCCTAATCACTGCCCCCAACACCAGGCTTACAAAAAATAAAACTGCCGTCTCCAGCGTCCACTGATAGTGGAGGTTAAAAAAAGAATAGAGAATAATTACTAACCCTGTAATTGCTGTTCCCGCTCCTGCAAGATTTGTTTGCGTTCCATAAATTTGCAGTTCCAGAGAAATCGGTCTTGTGAGATACTGGTCAAACTGTCCAAGGCGCACCTTTTTCCAAAGTCCGTTCGTCCCCTGAAAGAACAATGTTAAAATCCCTTCCCCAAAAAACATATAGCCGTACAAAATCGCCGCCTCAAAAACCGTCCATCCGGCTACTTCCGAAATATTTTGGAAAAGCACACCCAAAAACAACAGCCCGATTGTCTGGGATAGGAGCCCTGCAAAAAAGGAAACTAAAAAATCCACCTTAAAAGACATCAGTCCCCGTAAATTTGCCCCTGTCATCTGAACAAAAATTCGTAGATTTTTCATTTTCATCCCCCCTGAATGGTAATTTTTCTGACTGCAAATCTAAAAAAGAGTTTTCCAAAAACCCACAACGCTACACCCCATATAATCTGAAGTACCAATACTCTCACAATTTCGTATCCGTCAATTCTTCCAAGGAAAATTTGGGTCGGCAGATAAACGGATGCCTGAAACGGAAGCACTCCCGCAAGGCGTTGAAACCAAAGAGGATAGAAAGAAATCGGCAGCATAGCCCCGGAAAATACGTCACAAATTACTTGTCTGAGATACACCACCCCATATCCATTGGAAGTAAAAAAACACATGAGTACCCCTAAATAAACCAGACAGAATTTCAAAAAAAATGCCAACAGCAAACTGATACCAAACAACAAAAGACGCCAGGGTGCAAGATACGCCGATAAATCCGTAACCAAAACTGCCACTGATACAACAAGCACCAATGTAATCAGCCCTTCTATGGAGGCCTGTCCAATTGTTTGAAAAAAGCACATATTCTGAAAATCCACTGGTTTTGTCAAATCACTTGCAATCGCCCCATCTAAAATTCTGCCTCCCATATCCAATTCTAATCCAAAACTCATCGTAGCATTGACAAGAGCCGCAATTAAGGCATAGAGAATCATCTGATTCCAGTCATAACCCTGTACCGTACTCTGTTCAGCAAAAAGTGCTTTCCATAGAAAAATCGATACCATAATCCCAACAAGGCTTGATATGGATTGTACAAAGAAACTTTTCCTGTAAGCAAGCTGAACTTCCATACTGCACCGCGCAAAGCCGCTATAGCGTTTCAAAAAACGTCTCATACATTCTCCCCTCCTGCCAGATAAATCTTTTCAATCATCCGTTCAATACTGGGTTCCTTGAGTTTAAAATCCTGAATTTGAGCATACTGCCCTACTTCTTTAACTAACTCAAAAGCCGTGTGCTGTTCCGGCTGAAAATCAATCTCCAAAGTATAGGCATCTTCCATTACTGCATAGGAAATCCCATCCAGACTTCTCACTTTTTCAAGAAGCCCCTGCTGGGTCTCTGACAGTGTAAGCAAAAGCCCCCGATCCATCGAATATTCCTTTGCCAGACTATGAATTCCTTTATCACATACCACTCGACCGTCATCAATCACAATAATTCTCTGACAGATATTCTCCACATCTTTTAAATCATGACTGGTAAGGATAATGGTCACTCCTCGTTCACGATTGATTCTTTGAATCAATTCTCTCATAGCTTCCTTTGTACCAATGTCTAGGCCAATTGTAGGTTCATCCAAAAATACGATTGATGGATTGTGGAGAAGAGCCGCCGCCAAATCTGCTTTCATTCGTTGTCCTAACGAAAGTTTTCTTGCGGTTCTCCCCACGAACTCCTGAAGCCCAAAAATATCATTAAAAAGTTTTAAATTTTCCCGATAAACTTTATCCGAAATCTCATAGATATTTTTCAAAAGAAGAAAAGACTCCTCCACCGGAATATCCCACCAAAGCTGGCTTCGTTGTCCGAAAACAACTCCGATATTTTTGGCATTCTGAATCCGGTTCTTTTGGGGATCTCTTCCATTTATGAGAATTTCACCCGAACTCGGTTTCAAAATACCGGTGAGCATTTTGATAGTCGTGGATTTTCCGGCTCCATTGGGGCCAATATAAGCCACTGCTTCTCCCTGCTCTACCTTAAAATTCACATGATCCACCGCTACTTTTCGCTGATATTCTCCATGAATCAACTGCCGAATTGCCCCTCGCATTCCCGGCTGCTTTACTGGAATCAAAAATTCTTTCGTAAGTTCCTTTGCCTCAATCATCGTATACGCTCCATTTCAAAAAACTATAAGTTTCACAATACCTATATTTTATATCCTATCAAAAATCCGTTAAACTTGAAATTTCTCCAATATCTAAACCTTAGTTACCCATTCTATGAAAATATATTATTTTTCTATAATCTCTAAGATTCTATCTACAATTCGCATACTTGCCTTTCCATCTCCATATGCAAAAGATTGTACACATCTTCTTTTATATTCACTATTATCAGAAAGTAATTTCATACAAGCGTTAAATATGTTTGTTTCTTCAGTCCCCACAATTTCCATATTAGCCCCAATACTTTCTTCACGTTCACTTACTTTTCTAACCACTAGAACTGGCTTTCCTAGATATGCAACTTCCTCCTGTATTCCTCCAGAATCTGTTACCACCAAAAAACATCTTGACAAAAAATTATGCATTTCCTCTACAGATAAAGGTTCTATAAGATGTATTCTTTCATGATCACCTAATATTCTATATACTACTTCGCGAACGTGCGGACTTGGATGCACCGGAAAAATCACTTTAATATCGTAACAAGCATTAACTACCTTCCGTATTGCACTAAGAATATTTTCAAGAGCACCCTTCTGATTTTCCCGTCGATGAGTTGTCACAATAATTAATTTATTTTCACCCACCCACTCTAATTCTTCATGCACAAATTTATCATTTAACGTCCACTTAAAACTATCAATCACTGTATTTCCTGTCACAAAGATTTTATTATAATTTACTTTCTCTTCCAGTAAATTATTTTGAGCTAATTGTGTCGGTGCAAAATGATATGAGCTTATTAGTGTAATAACTCGCCTGTTAAACTCCTCTGGAAATGGATTATCCATATCATATGTTCGCAATCCCGCTTCAATATGTGCTACTGGAAAATGCGCATAAAAACAACATAGCGCTGCTGTGAATGCGGTTGTCGTATCTCCGTGTACCAAGGTCAATTCAGGGCGGATACGCTCACATATGTTAGCTATTTTTTCTATAAGCTTTATTGTAATTTCCAACACACTCTGACCTTTTTCCATTATATCTAAATCAATATCTGGTACCACACCAAAATAATCTAGTACCTGATCTAAAAGTTCACGATGCTGACCAGTAACACATACAATAACATTAAGTTCTAAATGTTTTTTTAATTCTATTATTAAAGGACACATCTTAATTGCTTCTGGACGCGTTCCAAAAATAACCATAATTGTATGTTTTCCCATAATTGTATGTTTTCCCATAATTGTAATCCTGACATTTGATTTACAAAAAAATCAGTCGCTTATCCTCTCCCTGCATATAACGTAACGCAGCAATTAATAACCGTAACATTAATTTATCACCTGTCATATATGCCGGATCAATCTCATTATATGTCATTTTATATACAGCAATTTCATTCTTATAATACTGTATTGCATCAATTTCATAACTATCCTTTAACAATAAAGAAATTGCTTGATCGACATTTACTTCAACAAATGCCTTTATCTCTTTCATATCACCATTAAATCCCGGTCTTTCGCCTTTTAGGTCATACAAATGCATATGCTGATATTCAAAGCACTTATAATCTCCTATAGAAAAAACCGATCTTCTGATGCCCAAATTTATTAAATCAGAATATTGAATTTCGATTCCTGTTTCTTCTTTAAACTCCCTAATCCCTTCTTCAATTTTTTCTCCAGCAATGTAATGTCCCCCAACTGATACATCTATATAATCTGGACGTTCAAATGAATAGCAAAATGGTTGTTTTTTCTGAAAAAATACGCTTCTAGTTGTACTATCCACTATTAAACATGAAAAGACTCTATGCCATAAGCCTTGATTATGCGCTTCGGACTTAAGAGCTACTCCCTTCCATTGATAGTTTTCATCGAAAACATCCACATAATGTTCTGACATAATCTGCTCCTCCTAAATGTGTATATATTTTTTTATTTCAGCAAACAATTCATATGTTTTACATTCCGTACCAAATGTAAAACCAATCATAGGTATATTTCTTATTATAAAGTCTTTTATTTTCTGTGCATTATAAACTTTCATATCTACATTAGTCTTTGGCATGTAAACCCATGTATAACTAAAACTTTCATCATCCGGTGTAAAACAGACTTTATCCAACAAAACTCTCTTCTCGTCTTTACTCAATTCTTGTATTTTAAATTCCTTTGACCCTATTTGAATATTGGGAACCAAAATCAGCTTTAAGCTGCCATTTTGTTGATACTGTACATTAAAACAATTACAAATTTCTCTCAAAGAAATTAAGTACTTATCATCTAAGTCATATGAACCAAGTGGTGCGTCCTCTCGATAAAAGGAATGCTCTTTGAAATATGACACTAATTTCTCGCAGGCATTATAGGAACCCATTCCAACACGTATAGCTTGTGGAAAACCATAGGCTTGGATATCGCAAGAGCTATCACCCAAATCCACGAAGGCCCTATCGTTAGCTAATATACTAGCCTTTTCAGATAACATTGCCAGCAATAAACTAGTTTTTCCTCTTCCTTTTTCTCCCATAACTAATACGCCGTTATTCTCTATCACAGCACCTGAACAATGAAAAAAAACTCTTCCTATATCTTCATTTATTCCTTGTGATATATCTCTTAATATTCTTAATAAAAATACTCCCTTATATAGACATTTACTATTAACATAAATATGGCATTCCGATTCATCCATTTCCATAACCCATTCTCCAGAATCCGGAATAAAAATAGCTTTTCCTTTATACATTATTTTTTTACCACATCTATCTTTAAAATATGGGACAGTTATATATCCTTCTTTTTCAAACACTTGCATAAGCTCATGAAATACTTCATCATTTTGCTGGTAATAAATTATTTTTTCATACTTTCTATGTACACTCAGATCATTGCAACAAGTATTCATTCTAACATAATCATCAACTGATTCATACAACTCATCGTCTATCTCCACATGAAACGCTATAGTAGAAAGTACATATTCTGCTTTCATTTATTTTATACTTCCTTATATTATAAAAGTAGTAGTGTTTATTGACCCTCTCCAAGGTCTGTATACGATACTGTTTGAGATCTGTGGATTGGCTAATCATATCAACAATAAAATCCTTACTTTACATTCAAACACATGCAATTTAGAAACGCCGTGGTTGTTGCAAAAATGTAATCATTTATTATATGTCCAAATCCTCTTTATTTTTCTGCGCTCTCTCCGTTAATTAGATTAGTAAAAGACCACTCAAACACTTTATCTAAATTAGCCTTCTTACTAGTATCATCATTTGCAAAATCATAAAGTATAGCTATCTTTTCTCCAAAAGGCCAATTCTCGCGATTATTTTTTAAAGTATCCCTTAAATCTTTTTGGGAATTTATTTTTCCCATTACTCGACCTAACTTATCCATTATATCTTTTACTATTTTTTTTGCAATTTCTATATCTTCTTCATTTATTGCTTGTAAAATATTTTTCAAAAAGTAATACGTCAAAGCAAACAATTGAAAAAGAACATCTACCTTTAGTCTATAGAGATATTTGTTTTCTATGATATCTTCTTTCCCAACATTTAAGTAAATAACCGGAATCACATCAATTAATATTAGGTCTTTTTTTTCATTCACAATAAAGTTGCAAATATTAGAGTCTATTCTTATAGAAGGATTTCTAATATACATTTCAATGATATTATCACTCAATTTATCATACAAAGTTAAAATTTCATTTTTGCTTGAATCTACTGCTAACATTTTAGCCCTTAAGTTTAGAAAAAAATCAAGCCTCATTCCTTTTACAAATTCCTGCTCTACACATAGCCCTCCGTCTCTTTGATAAACAATGGTGTCTGCTACCTTCCAGCCATTTTTTCTCAAATCACCAATATAATTTTGAATTTTATTGCCATAGGCTTCTAGTGATTCGTTTTGTATTGTTTTAGAAGAAACATGTTTATAGATACGATCATTTCTTCTTATGCATGTACAGTACCGACCACTATAGGTATTTTCTATTCCATTTATATAAGAATTTGCATCCTCTAACATTTTTTTATAAACCGTATTGATTTCAAAGCCAAAAAAATTTGCAATAAACTCACAATATCCAAACAATAGTCCTAGTCTATCTGCAATAAACTCCTGTTCTTGCGTATCAGTTCTTCCCAACGATTGCTTGTATTGTTGCATTCTCATAAAAGAATCACACATTTGCGAAGATAATATACTCATATGCATTACAACTTCTAAAGCAGACATTTCATGTACTATATTTTTGCATTTTTTCTCACATTTCGTATTCAAGAAAAAATCTATCGAAATCAAACTCATTAATACATCCGCAATTTCGTCTTGAATACTCCAAAGATTTCTAAATTCTTCTTTACATAATTTTTTTTGTTTCTCAGCTTTTAACAGTACATAGTATACATGTCCAATCTGAACATTCAGCTCCAAAAAGAAATGTTCCAAATTCCACTCTCTTTTTTGAATATCATTAAACCTATTTACCAAATCTAATGTACTATCTCTGTACAAAGATATTTTAAATTCATTATATTTTTTCATAACTCCTATATCTTTTAACTAGTAAACTCAAAACAGTCTATAATATAAGTTGTGGTGCATTTGATGTTCCATTATTCCAATATACCGTATTCTCAATCTTACATTTCACTTGAATACGACAACTCATACATCGACTCAAATAGCATAAGGTCTGTGTATCTATCTTATTGACATATAAATTTATTGAATTACATTGCTTGTCTATTTCATAACTGTATTCTTCTCTAATAAAACCCAAATCTAGCATTATTTTTTCAAACTTGTTTTTTATATGTTCTAACGAAAATTCTTTCTCATTATACTTTTGTTCACATTTTTCTCTAAAGAATGCAGGACAATTATTAAAATTTTTACATACGTCTGTATCCCAAAAGCCATATCTATCCCATTCCCCCAGTGCCAATGCTAACGCACATGAATTTGATTGAAATATTGGATAGTGATTTTTCAATGCCATAGAACGAATTTTTTCCAATGCTCCCTTTGGCCAAATACATTCATAACTGTCCGCATCTGGTATTTTTTCAATTTCCGGCCAAAAAACAATATCTGAAATGCTTTGCTTATTTACTTTTAATCCTGTTGTCACTGAAGCTAATGAATACTGCGATACATAATCAATCACTTTTTCAATAATCTCAGATGTTGCATTTTGCGGAATTATTGGACGAAAATAATGTATAATAGGAATCTGTCTCTCATGAAGTCGAACAAAATTGAGCTTCAACTTTTCTTTATTAATTGTCGGTTCAACACTTTTTGGCAACTCAGAATAGCTTAAATAAACAATGATTTTCCTCCCAGTGCTTTTTAAAAAGCTAATTTTATCTATTACCTCATCCGGAATAAACATTTTTGTTACCAAAACAAGCGGATTTAACAAATTACGCTTCTCTATTTCATTAAATAAATCTAACAAATAAGAAATGTTTGACTTCGTTGCCATTATATCTGTACTTGGGAAAAGACATAGAGGAATGTTGCTTTGATAATACTTAAACTTCAGCAATGCTTCAATTGTCTCTTCTGGTGTTGCAATTTCTACAGGCTTAACACCTATAGATTCATAACGGCGCATAAAGCAATATTGACATTTATTAGGGCAACCTTGTATAGAATTAATAGCTATCCAAGAAGAATGCATTTGTATTAAATCTTCTATGATCATATCTTCCTCCATTTATCGTTATATGTAATTATGTATAATTTTCTTTTGAGACAAAAAATACCTACTGGGTGAATCAACACTCAACCATTGACCTGTTAATTCATATGCAACAACTAGCTTCTCTTTTGCTTGTAAATCTAAAGCATTACCCAAATCTACTTCTTTTAATTCGGTATTAGTTATATCTATATACTCAAAAATAGAATCATCCAATATCAAGCGACTAATCACTGCATATTCCGAAACAACATCTTCAATACACTGTGGTTTTTGAACAAACGAATGTACTCTGTCATTTTCATCTATCTTCAAGTTACCAAAATCATGCATATATTGTATAGGAATTTTTTTCATTGCAATAGCCGAAGTAGCTTTTTTATCTTTATAAACTCTTATTAATTCCCCAATTCCATTTTTCTCATATATGACATCATCTCCAAACAATACTGCAAATTTCTTATGCTTTAGTAAATTTTCAAGTGCCAAAATGGGTGTAGCATTTCCATACATCTTTCGATTATCAATCGTGCAAATCCAAATTCCATGCGCAGTGTCTTCAAAATTTTCAAAATTGAAGTACAAGCGATTAGCATATTTTTCTCTACTTTCCAAATATAACTTTATTTGATCATTCTCCCTAGATGTGGTCACAATAATTTTATCAATTGATGCATTTATACATTCATCAATTACATATTCTATAGAAGGAACACCATTAAATGGTAACATTTCCTTTGGAATAGTATTAGTAAATGGTCTAAACCTCATTCCTCTGCCTCCAGAATTAATCACTGCAACATCCACGTTGTTCATTTTTACTTCCTTCTTTCACTCGTATTTTTCTACATATTTAGTATTTGTCTTCAATATACCTTATAGCTTCATTTATATCATGAGCCATTGCTTCTCCATCGTACCTATGTTGAGATAGAAGAGTTATTGCAAACTTTTTCATCGCACAAATATATTCGTTCCATTGTTTATCGTCAATATTTTCTATAAATGCATATAACTCATCATAATCATGAAATTTTCGCATATCAATAAAACAATCTTCCGGTATATATCTATTAATATCTGGAGCTCCAAGATAAATAGGAACACATTCTGCAAATATGCAATCGAATATCTTTTCCGAAACATATCCATTATGTCCACAATTATTTTCAAAACAAATGCAATACCTATATTGCGCAAGTGTTTCTATTTTATTTTCAATATACCCTTTATAGCTTCGAAAGTTATTTAATGTATTACGTGAATTTCTTCCATAAAAATCTAATTCTCCGGGATGATTTTTTTCCATCCAAGTTATAATTTTATACCTTTCATGATATAAACTATTCGGTATATTGTTTTTCAAAAGAATGCTACCTATAAGAACCATCTTACGTCTCTGCTCAAAGGCATATCTCTTTAAAGGTAATATGGGTTCAAAATAAACCGGCGGCATATAAAAAATTTTTTGATTATGTAATACATTTTCTCTCCATGTCATCACAGCATCAAACAGTAATGTATTAATTACCCACTCATTCCCTGAATTTATGCCTACAGATTCTGTTGCACATAAAATTATATATTTGCCTACTTCCAATGCTCGTAATAAAGTTCGATCTTCAATAGATGGCCATTCCCAAAAAAACAAGAAATCAAAACATTCAATCCTATCTTCCTCGCTACATACAGGCATCATATCATACTTATAAGCCTGGTTTTTAAAATTTTTTATTGGTTTTGAAAGTTGTTCACCCACCCAACTATGTGGATAATTTAATACTTCTTTCCTGTTTTCTTTTTTGTAATTATAAAATGCCACTGTTTTTATATTACGATTTTTTGTTGTATATTTTCTTTTAGATAAACCCTCTAATTTTCTATAAAGCAACTCATCCCATACAATATCCTTTTCATTATAAACAGTATTTATCTGTAATTTATTAAAAACATTAATATCAAGATATTCTTTTAAAAACTTTGTTTGATAAGCAATACTCCAAAAAAGTTCACATCCTACCGGAGAACAAAGTTTCCCCACCGAATCTGAGAGTATTAATTCATTATTTACATATATCGTAATATGTTCAAAATACTCTCTCTCTTTTATATAAGGAACAATAAAATACAGGATTTGCATCAAACCATAAAAAAACCTTAAACTCTCACAATGAACATTTTGAATATATCTTTGCTCCTTATCCTTCAACAAAAAAACAAAAATTTCTTTATCAGGATTAGCTTCAATTATAGACTCTACTTCCGAAAAATAATCAGAAACTAAAACAACAACGCCTTTTGTTTCACTATAGAACTTATCAAGAAAATAATCTTCAATCTTTTCTTTTTCGAAAAGTCCCAGAAATTTCTTTCCATCTAGAATTTTTTGTACAATCCTAGTTTCAGCTCGAAGCGCCTGCTGAAATCCTTGTAATACTTCACTATTTCTCCCAATATTTTTCAAATTACACAATGCTTCCTTAATATGATTCCGAGGCATTCCATATGTTTTATTCCACAAATCTATATTTTCTTCGTTCACTTTACATACATCTAAACTTAGAACTTCGCTTGCCTTTAAAAAACTATAGACATCCATATTTTTGTTTTATCCTTTTTACTAAATCTCTATTGTCAATCCATCATATGCAATCAACATATTATTATCTTGTGCCAAACTATTTATCTGCTCATATGGCAATAACGAATCATGTGAAAAGTGAGATAACATATACGTTGACTCTTGGGAGATCACCCCCACATTAATCATCTCTTGTCTAATATAGATATTATCCGGCAATCCCATATGGCGACCTTTACGACTCTGAGCAGCACATGTACCATAAGTACAATCACTAAGTACTACATCAATTTTAATAGGCATAATTCTTTCAAACACTTCTCTAACCGAGTAATACGTTGTATCAGTCCCATAAAAAAAAGTTTTTCCATTTTTAGTTATAAGAAACAAAAGACTTTGTTCTTTATTAGTATGGTTGGATGGCAATATTACAACTGTATATTCACCTAATTGTAACTTTTCATAAGGGAAAACCATTCTAAACTCATAAAATTCCCAAAAATCTTCGCATCCCATCATTTCTATATAATTCTGCAAGACAAAATAAACAGATTTAGAACCTATAAGAGTTCTCTTACCTTTTTCTCTAGTTCTAGTACGCCTATATTTTTTTGATGCTAATATCAAATTTTCAAAGCTTAAGTGATCAAAATGAGAATGAGAAATAAAAATATATAAAACAGAATCTAAACAAATTTCTTCTGTTACAGAACTCCAAAATAGATCAGGGCCAAAATCAATTACTATATTTTTATCGATCATAACCGAAGATCTTTTTCTTATTTCTTTTCCTCTATTATTCCTTGCATATTCGCACATTGGGCATCCACAAAAAGGTGCCGGAACCCCTTCTGCAGCAGCTGTACCTAGTATTTTAATTCTCATCTATAAACTCCATACTTCTATTTTATTCGCAAAAACGGGGAACCCAGCTGATATAAGTAACTGTCATGTTTATAGTAATCCTTCAACAACCTTAAATCCGTAAAGGCATTAAAATATAAATGTTTCCCAATAAATTCTAACGGTAAGTATAGAACCAAATCAAATATATAATTATTTGAATCTTTATAACTGGCTTCTATTCTTTGACCTGCCAAGCGATAATTTTCAGTTGTTGCCCTATTTACACTAAATAAAGTTATATTATCCTGATAATAGAAATATCCTTCTTCCGTTAAATAAAAGCATATGGATTGATTTTTTTCATAATATGTATTAGCATTAATATCCGCTTCTGCTTTTGCATTATCATGATTATCCAAGCCCTCTATAATACAAAGATATAGCCTGCGATCCCTCAAAATTTTGTCTATATTTTCATGTGATACAATTAATCGAAAGCCTATTTCATCTAAATTAAGATGATTAAGTTTTATCTCTATCGATTTATGCATAAACATATAGGATTTTTGAGCAGAAAAACTATTTCCATCGATTACTTTTTGATTATTGCTAAATTTCCCCAAAAAGTATTTTTTCTTTTCTCTATTAAAAATTGTCTGTGCTTTTATATAACATTTGCTTTTTTCAGATCCAAATCGTACATCTTCAAATATCTGTATTTCAAAAAGTTCCCACATCATTAATTTGCAAAATATCACGCAATTTTCCAATTGACATTTTTGTACTATATCAATAAACTCGTTTATATTAATGTGAACATTTTTTATAAAAAAATAAAGATCTACAAAATCTCTCCATCTTCCAACATTAGAAAATACACCTTCATACCTATAATGATCTGTATATATATTAGAACACAAATGTAACAAAAGTCCTTCATTTGAAAATGTTTGATATAGATATTTTCCCCTCATATATACAGGTTTTAAATTACGTAACAACTGTGGTAATAATGTATATGAAATAGCATCTGATGCTTTTTTCAATTCAACAACAACTCTGCTTCCATCACTATAAGCCCTCATGAATTTTATTTCATAAGCCAAACTTTCTGTATTATTTTTCATTACATCGCATATATCTGCAATATCTCCATTATGCCTATGGGTAAAACCATGCTCTACCAAAATTCTACCTAAACTAGCCATATTTTCAATTGATGTTAAAAAATCCAAATCCCCAAATTGTCTGCTTTCCAAATTATTATAAATCGCTAAAGTCAACGCTACACCTTTGGGTTCAATAATTTCTATTTTATCTTTAATAGCCGCATTCGCTATTTCATTTGCAACTTCCTGTAAATGCATATTTTTTTGCTGGACTCTGCGGAATTCTTTGCTAATTTTTTCACAAACATCTCGTCCAAAAAGTTCTCGATATTTATAAACTATGGGGATACATCGATTTCTTATTGCTAAGTATAAAAAATTATCTATTTTTACCGATATAGCCATTTTTTTATAATCAATTTTTCGAACTTTAGGTGAATCTATACTTTTCCCGACCATCCAAAACAACAGTTCCGTTTCATTATCCATCCTTTTACTCCAATACACTATTTTTACTTAATATATTTTGATGTAGGTGTCATAAGTCAGCTTTTGAACTGACTTTGATATAAATTTTGTTCATTGCTACGAAAATAAAACTCGTAGTAAGGTTCAATTTTATAGGGCGAGACTTTTGACACCCACATCATGGTATAAGATCTTATAACATTTATCTCTTCATCCCTTCTTGCAATCCCCCCACCATAAACTTTAGCTATAAACGTTTCGGTAATTTTTAATTAATTTAACCTCAACATCTTTCTAAACTATATCACATTTTTTTCTAAAAAACCAAAAAGCGTCTCCAATGCTTAAAAAGCGTCCTTGAAATTCTTCAGTGCCCTCTCACTCCAGACATTTCACTCATAAAACCAGCCTGAAAATGTTCCTCCGCTCTATCCTCCTCTTCTTTTTCAAGTATTTTTAAGTCAAAAATAACTGTTATAACAAAATGTTCTAACTCAATATCCTCTCGAAGCATATATCCTTCATGTACATAGATTTGGTAACGCTGGCCACGACTGCCCTGCGGGGCAACGCGTTGCCTTTTGGACGAGACAAAATCTCTGCAGCTTGAAATATATCCTTTACGATTGTTAGAGTGCCTTGAAAACCATTCTCTTTCAGCCTGTCATAACAGATAGCTGAATGGATGATTCCTTGCTCTTTTATAGATTTAAACTTAGAAAACTTTCCTCAGAATTTATTAGCATCATTCCTACCCCAGTAATCCCATTCATAAGTCCTGGATGAAATCTCTCTTCCACATTACATTCCCTTCTCTCTTCTAATACTTCTACGACTTCTTCTATTAGATGTATCATTTCTTCTTTCACTTGTTTATTTCCCCAATTTTTTTGCTCACATATTTTTAATATTATTTCATTTCCTGCTCTACCATGACATAAGCAAATCCCTCCTGTATAATTTACATGCAATAATTTTTCTAAAGCCCTATCTATATCCCTTTGCACTTCATAATCATCTTGAAATTCATTTAGTTCCTGCAAATACAAACGAGAAAGCAATACTCCTGGAGCTCCATGACACCAAGTAGTCCGTCCTTGCTCTGCATTAGATTCCCCGGAAACACAGCCTCTTAAATCAAGCCAATTTAATATATGTTCTGAATAAAAATGGTTCTCGTATCTTAATAATTCCCTTATCATCAATTCATATTCTTTATCTTGCGTATATTTCAATAGCTGTGCATATGCAACAATAAATCCACTGTTTCCATGTGCCATACCAGTAAGCGGCAATGATTCATTTCCAATCAGCCAGCCACATCCCCATGGTGTTCGAACTTTCTTTTCCCACAGCCAATCTCCCACTTCCACTGCAAATAAAAGATACTTTCTATTGAAAGTGCATTCATATAAACGCATCATCACATAGATAAGTCCCGCATTACCGGATGTAAAATCAAAAGAAGTATCCTCCCTCCATTTTTTTACCAGCACTGTAGTATGCTCCTCAGCCATTTTCAAGAATTTCTGATCTTTTGAAATTTCATATTGTAGGATATAAGATAAAACAACAGAACTCTCTCCAGTTAATGCACCTGTTCTTTTTGTTTTTATCTGATCCGGTTCCTTAGTGACCAAATGAGTATAATTAAACATCCGTTTCAAGATCAAATAATAAACTTCTTCGTATTTCTTAGAATGATATTTTTTTACTATCTCCGCCATAAAGACCGCAATTCCAGCCATACCATCATATAAATATAAATCAACAGGACCATATCTCCACTGCCCGATATTTTCTTTCCATATCCCAATCCATGATATTTCTTCACTTAAACTCATTACAGCATTATCACATATTTGGTCTGCTATTTTCTTTATCAATATATCTATTTGATTTTTATCCGGCGCTGCCAGACCTAATACTTCTGTGTTTTCTTTCGCTACTCTTAGACCACTTAACGATGTTTTCATAAGCCAAATTTGATACTGAAAGTTTCGCTCTACCGCCTGTACACTTAATTTAAACCCATCCAGTGGTGTATTATCAAAAACCTCTATCCCCTCCTTACTACATCCGACATAAATTCTATTGCTTTCACCCTGTCCATAAAATATCGGAATATCCAAATTAAACAGTGTCTCTATTTCATAATCTTGCATCTTTTCTTCTTCCTTAGATACCTGTTTATCCCATGTCCGTAATTTTTGTAGAATTTCTCTTCTGGTATTTGAGTTTTCAACAAAATTTGGATGAAGTGAAATCGACTGCAGCATCGCATATTGTTGAGTATTTCGTCTCACAATACGAAAACGTTCCTTATAGAACTCCTCAAACCTTTTGTCTATCTCTCCTTTATTCGCCAGATAAAATTGATTAGCCTGTTTAAAGCCTTCACATATAATTTCCGTATATTCTACAGGTCCAACACTTACTCCATTTAATACTGGAAGACTTCCATTTAATTCGACTTCTACTTCTTGATATCCTATTTTCATGTCTACCGTCTTCATATTTTCAATAAACGGTGCTTTCAAGTGGATTTTTTGCTTTTCTGGTGAATGTAATGCACTAAAGCAGGCACCACCAAAACGTTGGAACATCGGTGTTGGAAATATACCTGTTTTTAATACCGAATTTTGTATAAGTTCCTCTACATATGCTTCTATGTTCAAATTGTTTCTAATGTTACACCTTCCCGGAATTGTCTCCATATCTAGTATTACAGGAAATTCACCAACCGCCAGTACATTTTCCCCATGCAAATCCGTTGCTCCCAAAATCCAATTCAAATAAGCATGTATACCACATCGGAAATAATATTTTTTTACCTCTTCTTCATTTCTACATTCTTGTAGTTCTAAAAAACTTTCCCAACCATAATTTTCTCTGTCCATACATTGTAAGAAAAATCCTTCTACTCCGCATCCTTGGCAAAAGTCATTAAAAATCTTCTGATATTGCTCTTCTGTTTTTAGACCACGAGGTTTATATATCACTGTAACTCCATTATCAAAAACCACTCGCGCCACTGTTTTTCCTCCATTATGCGGATCGGATAGTCCTAACTGAATATCACTAATTTTAATAAATCTTTTATTACGACAGAACAAACAAAGCAACTCCTCATAGTCTTGGTTTACAGCACTTGTTATTTCATATATCTGTATAACAGTTTGATTTACTCTAAGTTTTATCAGACGGAATAATTCCGGATATTTTTTTTCCAATGTATAAATATATCCTTCATTTTCTAGCAACCGATGATTATAATCTATATATTTTTGTATAGAATTTTCCCCTTTTAGAACATTACTCTCCCGGCAAGTTTGCATATCATCAATTAACACCCTCAATGGTAATTCGCTTATTCGGTGATAACAAGTTTTGACCAAAATACTCTCTCTGATTTCATTTTCATCCACTGTATAATTCTTTGCTATTTGCTTCCAGCTCTGTATTGCTTTTTTACAAAAATGAACATAAAAACATCCAAACATTTCTTCTCTAATATTTTTTTCCCACATAATCCCTCCAAAAAGGGCTGTGCAATTGCACAGCCCTTCTCCTTTTTAGCAACATATTATTGTCAAAAACCCGCCTGTATTATATGTAGGTGCCATTCCCACTCCACAATCTTCTAAAATCATTTCCAATTGGGTAAGTTCAAATTCGACATCGCCTGCATATTGCTCCTGTTCTTTTTGGGTATCCATCGTAATTTCCTTTCCTATGTGACTACTATATTCATCTCTGTCACATACCTTATTTATAAAAATCCTATGTAGGTTCTCCTAAATTGAAACATAAAATAAAATCAAAACCTCGAATGTACTCTCTGTATAAGTATACTTTACTGTTCCCTTCCATTTTCCAACAATTTCTTCCACATTTTTTAACCCCCATCCATGTCCCTGCTTTTCCTTCTTTGTTGTACAAAACTCCTCACCGCTTTTTCGTGGTAACTCTACACTTGCATTTTTTACTTTCAACTGAAATGTACATCCTTTACCGATTAAATCAACTTGAATCCATCGCTTATCTAACTCGCATTTTTCTGCCGCCTCTATAGCGTTATCCAATAAATTTCCCAGCACAATTCCAAACTCACTTTCACTGATTGGGAGACTCATAAAATCACTGTACAATCGGAACAAAATATGTTTCAAATCCATATCTCTTTTCTTTATCGAAATAAGAAAATCCATAAACTTGTGTCCTGTCCATATTTCGGTCCCCTGATAAATCATTCCTGCTTTCTCCTCCAAATATAATTGTGCTTCTTCACCTCGTCCTGTCTTCAGACATTGTATAATATAATTTCTCTCATGTTGAACATCATGATTTTTCTTTGCCATTTCATCATATTGTTTCTGGAGCTGCATTTGATAATTATTCTGCATATTCTGACTTACTATTAGCAGATTTCTCTCTGATTTAATCTGAAAAACCATATTTAAAATCAGCATAGTAAACAGACCTAATATAATGAGTAATACACCGCAAAAATTTATTACTAAGTAGGGCTTTTGTATTTCCTGTACGCAGTTTTCCATAACATAATTTATTAATTTATACTCTACAATGTCAGCCAAAAGTAACACCCACCAACACTGTTTACACAAACGGCGAATTGAAATTTTTTCTCTCTTTACCCAATAAACAGATACTAACAGTAATGCATTCAACACTAACTCTGTTAACATAATCCAAGTATCAGAACCAAATCGATTGACATTTATAATATTTTTCTGGTTTTCTATCCCCTCCCAAAGCAACACTGCCAATTTCAGTAAATTAACAAAAATAAGATAACTTAATGTCCAAACCATAGTTATAAGTGTATATTTTTTACACAATATTGCAAACAATATTCCTATAATAATTGGAAAAAGCAAAGTCATTACAACTGAAATCCAACTTACAGAACTTCCATTATAAGCATAGACACCAGAAACAATTATTGATATTATTATAATACGTTTTTTCCTGAAATCGCTTTTGTCTCTACTGAGCATCTCTGGAAATAATAAGCAAAATCCAAGCCAAAACTCTATTGCTTGTAAGCAATAAATAATTATTTTTCCGAATTCCAATATGCAGCAATCCCTTCTAAAATTTTTTCAACACTTCCTCTTGCGACTGGTATTCTATCTCCATTTCGCATAATAAGTTCTTTATTTTTCAAGGCCATAACATAGGACGCATTCACCAGATAACCTCTAGATACTTCAACGAATTGCCCCTGTGGCAATTCTTCTGCTATCTTTATTAACGATTTTCTTTCAGAACTCTCTCCGTGAGTATGGCAAAACACCACGATCTTTCCTTCTTTTTTTATATAGAAAATTTCGCGATACAATAATACCTCTGCATCCAGGTAGTGCCTGATAATATAACACCCTGTGGCTTTATTCTCTAATCTAGGAATCATTTTTTTTAACGCCATCGGCAGTTTCTCATGCAAATCTCTTTTCATTATATAGCGAAATGCGTTTACTTCGAATGCTCCCGGCGAATACTGAACATAATCCGTAACAAATATGATCGTTGCATCCGCATAATACTTTTGTATCTTCCTGGCCAGCTCAAGTCCTGTCATTTTTGGCATCTCTACATCCACCAAAAAAGCACCATAGTACACTCCATTTTCTAAATCCATCAAAAGATCTATTGCACTTGCATATGTTTTTACAAAACAATTCTGATTCTGCTCGCTCAAAGTTTTTTCTGTAATTGTTTTAATCTGCTCACGACTATTTTCATCATCATCTATAATTGCAATTCTTATACTTGCTTGCCTTTCCAATGCTTCTTCTGTTATCATCTATTCAACCCCTACACTTCTCTTTAGTCAAGTTTTATATATTATAACAGATTTTTATGTCTGTGCATATTTTTGTCCTCTAAATGCACGTTTTTGTCCTCGAATTGTTGAGTATACTGCTGAACAGCATGATATGAACGCAATTTTCCAAGGTTTACCATCGTAAAATAGGATTTTTATAGCAAACCATGGAAAATCAACGCCTTAATAGATTTTCAAAATAAAATATATTTCACAACTTACCGACACTGCATTATTTTTATAAGATCTAACAGGACTTTTTTCTGGTCGGCTCCTAATGTGTTCCATCTTATAATCAATTCTTTTTGTTCACTTGTCAGTGCAAACGGCTCCTCATCCTCTGTAAAAAATTGAGCTAACGTAATTCCAAAAGCTCTACAAATTGCTTCTAGCGTTGGCAATGTCGGAGCTGTATTTCTGCTAAAAATATTCGTTACCGTTGAAGTGGAAAGATTTGCTTCTTTTGCCAACTTATAATCCGACCACTCACGTTCTTCCATATATTGTTTTATTCGTTCCAATACATCCATTTATTCACCTACTCATTTGTGTATATTTTAACCTCCAAATGAGCGATATAATAGTTCCAATCAGTAAGTATTTTGTCCCCAAATGGGTGATAATTATACCTCTGATGCTATTCAATTTCACTTAATCCAACAATTTTGTTCCCTTCTTTCTTCTACATACTTGAAGATAATAAAATAGCTGTCATCAATGCCGTTTCCATCTGTGCTTGATTTAATTTCGGATTGAGGATATGATATATCGTATCATACGGCACTTTCTCTGCCATACAAAGCTGAAATACTTCTTTCTGCTCCTCTGTTATAGCTCCAGGAGTAAGAATATATGCAAAAAGTTCTCCTGCTTTTTCATAAATCTGTATACGCTCCTGCAGATTCTTTTCTTCCAATTCCCTGATTTCTTCTGAAAATTCCGATGTACTCATTTCACACAGAATTTCCTCCTCAGATACATTCCGTGCGGACTCCCTCTCCTCTACCCAAAAATCAGTTTGCAAAAACTTCAACAGATCAACAGCATATCTTTCCACCTGTATCTGCTCTCCTTTGCATTCAAAAAAATCTTCTGGATTCATCTGTTCTTCTTTTTGTTCGATTTCAAATTTCCCATATCCTTTTGCTTCTTTATACTCCGGCATAGTCCAGCATTTCAATTTATCATCCAGCATCGGATATTCACTGCGATATAAAACAATCTCCTGGTCATTTGGCAGCATACGCACTTCATCTGGAGTCATTAGCTCACGCCCCAGAACATCATAGTTTTGGCTGCTGGAACCATGCTGTCCCTTTGATTCTCCTGTGGAGCGTTTATCTATAGTCCATTTACCAAGCTGCTCCGAAATATATTTAAACGTAGATGCTTCATTTCCGCCCAAATAAATCATCGTATCAGCGTTTCCAACAATTCCTTCCCATTTATCATCTTTATACTTACTTTTTAGCTGTGCCATGGACTGTAGGAAAATAGATATATAGACATTGTAAGATCGTGCTGTGGCCAGGATATTTTCAAAACCAAATGGCATTGGTATATTTGCGAACTCATCAGCCCAGAACCCAACAGGTATGGGAAGTGTATTCTTTTCCGCTTTTTTGGCAGCATCAAAGAGTTGTTGAAAAAGCTGTGTATAGAGAATCCCCGGAAGAAAATTATACGTGGTATCTGTTTCCGGAATAATAATAAATAAAGCAATTTTCTTTTCCGTTCCCATCTCCTTTAATTGTAGATCATTTCCAGAGAGAATGCGTAGCAGCTTGGGATTATCAAAACGGCTGATTCTGGAATACAAATTACTTAGGATGGAGCGCTTGGTATCCGCTGCTCCTTTCCAACAACGTTGATAGCGCACAAGAGCCGGATGGTACTTTCCCTCCGGAGTCTCTTTTTCAAGCATCTTCATCCGAATATCCATTGGACTTAGTTCTCCCTCTTTTTCAAAAACATCACATTCATCCGCAAGCTTCAACAACGAGGTAAAATCTCTTCCCAGCCGTACCAAGACAAATTCTGTTTCATCCGGAACTTCCATTTCTCGTCCATATGTATCTGTAACCATTTTGGTAGACAGGACACGCTCTTCCTTATCCATTCTCGGACACTCCATCCAAATATAGTACATAAGTGCTTCTAAAAGAGTAGTTGCGCTGTTATCCCAGAACGGATCTGGCCCTCCCTGATAATTTTCTGGTGCCGTATTAGTAAAAATATTATTGGCCAGCTTCTCTACATCCATTGCATCTCGAATAAAATCAAAGGGATTATATCTCATAGATTGGTCCATATCGCACAGATTCAATGCCTGAACATCTACATTGTGTTTCATAAGGTAGTTTCCATAGTCCTTTATCAAGACTCCCTTAGGATCTGTGAAAACGTTACTTCCATGCAAATTTAAAAGATTCGGCGTAAGAATAAAAGCAGATTTTCCTGATCCGGAACCTCCAATAATTACCTGATTATTATTTCTTTGAGTGACGGTGGTATCATATGCCACTCGAATATACTTCGATAAAATTCTATTTCCATCATTCGCAAGTTTACCTTTTTTACATTTTTGGGTGTTTTTGCTGTTAAACTCATTAATGTCTCCCCATCGTCCAGTTCCATATTCTTTTCCATGCATCAGGCGCATAGTTGCAGTGGCATACCATGTAATAAAGGCCATAATCCATACCAGCAAGGAACCTCCGATACAGGGCAAAATTTTATCATTGATACAAAGCTGCCCCGGATGCAGCGCAATCTCGCCAATCTCTCCTAGGCGTTCCAACGAAATCTCCCCCTCCACAAACGTATTGGAAAGACATATGCCGACATATCCAGCAAACACTCCAAGTAAAATCCACATATAAATGTCGGATTTTTTTACTTTTCCAACATCCGTCCCTACCCTATTTCGTATACTCATCTCTGCTTCTCCGCGACTCTTTCCTGTCCATGGTTCCCTGGCCTTTCTATTAACATCTGTGGGCCTGCCTTCATAAGAGCAGCAAGCTTCTTCCCTATAATTATTCTGCTCACACTTCCATCTTTATTATGCAGTTTATATGTCCTCCCCGGAGTCAGAGACAAAACCATATCATTCTCCCCACCTAAAACATCTTTTCGATGGACACTAAAAAATTCCCCAGACCGAAATCCGGGGAATTTTAAAATCATTATTTTTTCTCCTGCATGAACAACATTACTTTTAGTAACTTCAACAAACTGAGGCTCATCTATTTTAGGAAATATCTTCTTTAATTCTTCTGCCTCCACTTTCCTGTATGGTTTCCTTTGAAACGATTCAGCCACCTTTTGTTCTGACTGAACTGCATCTCCAAGAACTTTTTCTGCATTTTCAACAGCCTCCTTTTGAAAATTTCGGTAGCTTTTAGCTTCCGCATTTGCCATATATTCATCCATGGTAATATCTTCTGCTTTTCCTTTGGGAAAGTCATACTCTGAAAGCAGGCTTTTGAGTTTCGCACTGTCCTGTGGATTGATAGCAATTTCCATACATCCATCCCCGATATTGATATCTGGCATCTCGGCAAACGGTATTTTCATTACTTTCATGGCATCGAAAAATTTTACTGCCTCTTCTTCATAATGCTCCATTCCTTTTTCAATAGGAATACGCAAAATACGATAATCCCCTCCCGTTAATTTTTCCATATCTTTTAAAGACAAACTCTCATAGATTCCGGGATTCTTGAACTGACACATCATTTTAAACTGAATCTTCTTAAGCGATACCGCTTCGGCCATGGTTTTTCCACCTTGAATCACTTTACTGACTGTTCCGGGAGTTTTCAAAATCAGATCTCCTCCAAACAACATCATTTGTCCCGCCAGATAAATTAACTGTATCGCCTCACTAACTTCATTGTTTGACTGCATACCTATTTTCTTACCCTACCTTTCCATATTTCTTCCGATATTCCCGATGTTTTCTGAATATCCTTTTGAAGGGATGTTCCTATTGCCAGTTCCCGACCACGAGAGTATGCGTAGACATTATCTGATAGATACATTTCCGGTTCTAGAGATTTCGTATTAATTTCTTTTACCATGCTCTGCAGTTCTTTTAAATCATGTTTTCCTTTCGGTACTGCCAAAATTTCATGCACAGAACAAGGTAAAACATAACATTCCTCTCCAATCATATTACATACACGATCCAGTACTTCCTGATTAAGCATCATGGCTGCACCAAAATAACACTCTTCATTGCTAATCATATATAATTGTAGATCCAGTTCCGGCATCAGGACTGCTACATTTGGAAGCAAAAAATCTGTAAGTTTTTGAATCCTTGGTACTGTTTTACATAAATTCTCCATAGCACTCTTATGTAACTCTTCTTTTTGTACTCCCCAGCACTTCATGACTTCATTGGTAACAACAGCAGATACATCTTCAATAATCAACTTGTATGATATTGCCAAATCTAAAAACTGCTCATGTGGTATGTACTGTAACATTTCCGCATTTCGCTCATAATTCACCACAACCGGCAAAACATTTTCCTTTAGATTTTTCCAGCTCGATACATCGTTCAACTCTTTAAAAACCTGTTCCGCCTCACAGATAGCATTTGTAAAGGCTTCTCCCATCTGATTCATTACACGCTCCATACATTCCGTTACACTTTCTCCACGATTCTGACCTTGAAGATAAGTACCAAAGTAATTCTCCATATAAAGTACTGGTATTCCTCCGGATTTCTCTAACACTAAACTTAAGGCATGATAAAACTGTCCATTCGTTTTTAATTGCTTCCATGTCCTTACTTCCCTATCTTTATACTCTTCCGGCAAATAATCTTTAATATGGTCTGCAACATAATCACTAAACTCTTTTATGTTCATTTTTCAGCTCCTTTCTTCTGTGTCTCACCTTTTGTCATAATTTCTGCATAGGCATTTAAGATCTTCTCACTCTTCTTATCAGCCTGCGGATCTTTAACTTCCAAATATATATTCGTTGTTTCTTTATTTTGCATATTCTGCATCCTCCTTACTTTCCGGCTCTTCGAACACCGAAAGATTTTTATAACATTCCATCATCTGTTCCATCAACGCTGCACTGTTTTCTGGCCGGGCAACAGTCAGCAACACCTCCAATGGTATACTCTCTTTAAGTCCATTTACGAGCTGGCTGGTCTGCTCGGCTGACAATTTTCCTGATACAACCAGTTCAAAAAATCTTTGCTTTTCTTTTTCTCCCTTCTTTCTGTGAAAAATAATCCTTCTTTTTCGTTTCTCTAATTCCTTTTGAAAAACATCTCTTTCTCTTACAAGATTTCTCACCTCCTCTCTGTGTTTGTCCTCCGCAATTCGTATCTGAGACTCCAAATCCGTCGTTTTCTCTTTACTTTCTACTTCCCTGTCTTTTGCTTCCCGGAGTTCTTTTTGCATAGTAGTAATCTTATTTTTATATTTCATTTCCATATCTTCTGCCTGCATCCGCAATGATTCTATCTCTTTCTGATGTTCTTCCAGCGACATGGCAGTATCAGAAATCTTTTTTTCCAATACTTTCTTTTCCCCCCGAAGTATTACTAATTCTTCTCTATCTTTTTCATATTTTGTCATTGTACTGGTCAGCTCACTTTTAAGATTTTCATTATCCTCTTCCATTTTTTTAAGCCGTTCATTAAGCTTTTTCAGTGCGACCCATTCCTGCCGAGAAGACACTTCATGGAGGTATGCTTTTGCTTCTTCCGGCGTCATATCCCGAACCTTTTTAACCTCATCCAGGGCTGCTCCGTTTTCTAAGGCCCTGCGCATATAGTCACAGTGCATATAAGATAACGGCTGCCCCTCATCTGGAAACACACAGACACAGATTTCTTCTTTCGACAATCCATACATGAATCCTATAAACACAATGGACTGTAAAATCGGATCTGTTAACTTTTTTTCTTTCAGAAAATTATTTGTAAGTGCATAATTCTCTTTTAAGTTCATGTTCCTATCTCCTCATTGCTGTTTCACGGTTATGAGTAACAATCGTTGAAATATCCTCTTCTGTCCGCATCATGTCCCCTGCTTGTTCTACATTCAAAAGAGCGTCCAGCTCATGAAGCCGGGCCGATTTCTGACGATATTCTTCTTCTCTCGGAAAGGATTTTTTTACCTCTTCCTTTGCCCGTTCTCTTTGT
>UMLE01012803.1_pt1 | contig 28386 bp, 24 predicted proteins | sample 1966461 | NCBI WGS metagenome assembly UMLE01 (sample SAMEA4836196, study PRJEB28245) | human gut metagenome | biome: gut microbiome; material: fecal sample | place: Denmark | collected 2008 | reverse complement strand
AAAGTTAAGAACAAGCCTTGACACAGTTTAAATTACACCCCCAAAAATGCTATTTACAATACATCCCCTCATAATACTTCTGATACTCCCCAGAAGTAACATTGTCCATCCAATTTACTTCAGCCCCTTCCTGTCATTATCCTCAAACCAGTCAGCCAGCGCTTCCTCAAAGCTCCACTTAAACTGATAACCGCAGTTCTTCAACTTCTCACCACAGATATTGGTAGAAATCTGGAGTTTCTTCACTCTCGCAGGACAGATACCCATTGGAGAACCAAGAAGCTGAGCAATTCTTGCCATTGGGATGATAACCCAGTTAGGAATATCAGGCACAAACTGAGTAAATCCTGTTACCTTCTTCATTGCCTCGACAATATGCTTGATAGTATAAGCAGGCTCGAAGCAACAGTTGTATAACTCCACACCATGTCTGCCAACTGGGTGATAATATTCCTCAAAACCTTGTTTTCTTCTGCCCACACATCATATCTGGCAGGAGTATAAGTCTGGTGGTCGTGCTTGAACTCTCGACAAGTGATGGTCATTACATATCCAGCGATGATGGCAGCATCTATCAGATTTCCTTTCTTCCTCATGCTCACTACCTTTTTCATCACACCTAACAAGTCATCCTCTATCTTCATCCAGTCCAACTGGGCTCTCCGAATCGCTTGCCCAACACACCAGCATGAGCAAAGCAAGCCTCCACCTGTTCCTTGTAGTTACCACGCTCTGGCTTCCAATATTTTTCCACCAAGGCGGTAGCAAAGTCCTCATGCGTGGCTGCATACTGTCGCACAAAGCCTTTCATCTCCTTGCCCGATATTTTCGAGAGTACTTTATCTATCTTATCAATTTGAGTGTTTGTGTTCATTGTTTGAATGATTATATCAATATAGTTTTATTATTCTTTTGCTCCATTTTGTTTTGACAATTCAGCCAATTCTTTTAATCTATCAAAGAGAGCACTTGAATTTTGCGTGGGCATGGCTAACCATTTTTCAATTGGCATCCCTAAACCATATTCATCTTCACCTTCAGACTCTTTTTGTGGTTCCTCTTTTGGTTCAAATCTCAAAGGCTGTATCATTTCTGCAACATCATTATCTTTATACAAAGCCGCACCTGTTAAATCATGACGATTTAACATTTGATAACCAGTTCCGACAATATTTTTTTCGCCCAACAGACAATAGAACAAACATTTGCCACTATTGTCTAAGTAATCATTCAAGTATTTTCTCTTAATCAATAAGCCATGAAAACTTTCACCGCTAATCATTCTATTGATTGCGACAATCTCATCGCTACCATTCTTCTTGATGATGCCACGCTCTGCGGTATAAAAGCCAAGACTTTTCATCATGTCCGCAGAGGGTGCATAAACTGTTGAGGCAATAACCTCTTCGTTTGTAATACCTCTATAATCCTCCTGAAGTTGGGCTGCATAAGGCAATTCTGTATGACAAGGAATTTTGCCATCTTGATATTCATCTTCATAGAGACTTTCCGTATATGCATTAGCCCATGGATAATCACTCCAAAGATAATCTATCGAGCCTGTAGATTCAGGCATCCATCTACCATAGAAATCTGCTGCTTTTGCCCATTCAGAAAATGTTTCTTTGTCTTTATCATCAACAAGACACGTATTATAGTAAACAAAACGTTCCCTAACACACTCATCTGCATCATTTTCTTTTCTGGTATCATACCCTTGAAGAACCACCCATTCTTCACCACTTTTATCATGTTGAATTGGAATAAATGGCGGCATCGCTTTTTCGTCATTAATCCATTCTGTCATGTTCTGCTTCTTAGTTGCGTCCTTGGGATATTCATCAAATAGTTCTTTGACAGTATCATCCAAACTATCATCCTCATTTAATGTAGGGTCAAAGTAAATGCGGTTAGAAACCAACCATGGATAATTCTTAGGGCGGATTTTTTTCTTTTGCGACCATCTATCTACCTTTAATTTGCAAGTATCCAACAAATATGCATAAACTTCACTCATACCCAACCATTGATATTTTTTACCAATGCGCTCGGTTTTATGATAATGACTGGATTCGTATGGAACACCGTTATCGTAGTCTCCAAGAGCCTCGTTCCATCCATACTTGTTCTTTATCAATAAAGCTATTGCTTTTGCCGTTTTCCATATAGATATGGATGTATTTTGATTATCAACAAATTTGTCTAAATCATCTGAGGTATTACCGCCCAATATGTAACGATAGAAATCCCATGTGAAAAGGGAACGATGAAGACTGTTCGCACCATAACTTTCTCCGAAGAAGTCTTCTGGTATGTCACCTTGAGGAATGTTTTTATATGGGTTGTCCGTTTGTACTTGATAAGGTGGTTGAGCAGCTTTCCAGTAAGAATCATCGCCTGCCAGATGAGATTGCCACTCTAATATTTTAAGTGTCCAATATCTTAAAACGAAATCATTAGGGGCACATTTCTCTTTTGGGTAAAAATTCTCCTTTACAGACCTACTTATTTGCATATCTGCAACTCGCTTTCTCACTATATAACCATAAATTGCAGAGCATAAACCTTGCTGAATATATGGGTCATCAACATCTTTAAACTTATCTATAAGGTAAACGACAACATTCGTATCATTTAGTGTTTCCAACTGATTGACAATAAACCTTATTACAGGGAATCGTACACTTGGATAAGAAGCACTCAACAGCCAACACTCAAATACGAGCAGCAGCTGTCGGTTTATTCCTTTATTCTCCCATAGTTTTTTGATTTCCTCGTTTATGCTATAATTAAGAGAATTGGCAGGAATAGACCAAACCAAATCTCTATCAGCCAGTTTTAAAGAAATGAGCTTATTGTGAAATTCTTCTATCACTGTTGTATTATTGTTTTCCAACAAACTGATAAATACATCAGGATTCAAAATATTTGGATTCTTGTCCAATATGTTTTTAAGTATGCTCGCATCAGTCTTCAGCTTATCATTATCTATGTTTCGCAAAGCCAAACTCTCAATGAATAGTTCTGTAAGCTTCCCATTTTCTATCTCCTTGTCATGCCACACATTCGCATCCGGATTCCATACGGATAAAAATGCCTTAATAAAGTTCTTAATTTTTGCGCCATCAATTGATTGTCGAAATCTACCTTGTGAAAAATCGAAGAGACGAGTAATAAACTTTAATTTTGAGTAGTCATTGTCCTTCTGATTTAAAAGTATAGAAGCCTTCAAGTAATCTCCCATACTGTCATATTCAAAAGTTATCCATTCCTTATCATCGTATGTAGTATATTCCATTAGTAAGTTAGCCCTGAGGGTGTTGTTCAATAAATCTTTGCTCCATGTTCGATATGGGCAAAGATGATAAGAATAAGACTTTGCTTTTTCTCTTGGAATATCGCCACATTGCAAATTGTATAAGGAATAACGAGCCAATTTTTCAAGAATGCGTTCAGTATAATTCATGCGAGGATCAGCATCTGAATCAGCAGAAATGGAATGATTACGCTTGTAAATATAGCGTTGATAAATATCAATGATGTTCGGTCTTTCACGCCAAGGATAATAAGTTTCGCTATAAGCCTCACAAAAGATTTTCAAGAACAGAGGATTCTTAAACGTCTGAATTTGAGAATAGTCATCAACCTTTCCGTCTATTCTATAATAATCAAAAAATATGTTTATTGCCTTTCTTATGTCTTTAAAGCCTACTACTCTTATTCTTGGTATTTGGCATACTGTTTCATTAAGAATATCGTCCGCCCCAGCCTGTTCACGCACTGAAAATATAAATTTTATCCTATTCCATTTCTCTATTTTATTCAATAGAACTGGTAGCTTGTCATGCCAAAAATACATTCCTGCTCCCTCATTTATTGCATCAATGATAAAAATGGCATATTTTCCAACTCTTTCCATCTTTTCATTGAGTAAATCAAAAGCATTGCTTTGGTTCCAATTCATCTTCCTTGCGATTGTATCTAAGGGGGATTCATTGGCAGAGAAATCTGTACCAAAAAACAAATATACATTTGTTTTCATGCACAAATCACCTGCTATCTTGCACAATGCAAAGGTCTTCCCACAACCAGCATTGCCAATGACAACAATTGCTTTACTTTTAAATAATCTTTTATACCAAAAGTATCTTTGAGTTTTATCTATCAATACTGATATTTGATTCCGCTCCTTCGTATGGAATAAGGCGAGAGTGTCATATTTCGTTTTTTCTTTCAAATTTTTCAACGTATAAAGTTCGCTTTCAAACGTTTCTCCAATAGTACTATTAGGAATAAACTTCTTCTTGAAATCAAATACGATTTTCTTTTTCTTCTCTTCCCTTATACTCTCTGCAAACTTATCAAAAGTTTTGATTATATCACTTACATCTGCTTCAAAGCCAACACCTGAAAAACGAAATATCTCATTTTCTATATCTTTATCTTCAACTTGTAAGTCATACGAATATCTACTGCCTGCTTGCTCTTGGGCTTCCGTCACTTGCAAAGCGCACGTTCCAAGTCCAAAGTCAGATGTATCTTCCAAGTCAGCATTGACATCTATACAAAGTCCTTTATTTCTCAATTCATTTAGAACACAATGAATAGATGTATATCCCAACGTATTATACATCTCATCCGTAACAACTCCGATGACAGAACCAAATTCATTAATCACAGGAGAACCAGACATTCCTGCATAGCTTGACAAAGATAGTTCATCCGTTCTCCTAACAATTATATCAAATTGGTAAGCTGGATTGGAAATCGGACGGATATTTGTAACATTAAACTTGAAAATGTCAATACCATTGCCTAATTCTTCTGGATAACCAATAATAGATAAACTTTGTCCTTTTCTGCAATCAGAAGCTAATAAACGGAAATGAGACTCATCATTTCTGTAGTTTTTACATGTAAGAAGAGCTAAATCTCTATCTTTAGCCACATCATCATACGAACATTCCACGTCAAGACCATCCACATTGATATATATGGCACTTCCATCTACCTTGTTCTCAACGACTACATGGAAAGCGGTAAGAAGTTGTGTTTCTGAAATGAAGAAAGCCGTACCCCTTTCGTTTCCACACCATACTGGAACGATAGTGGTTCCAGCCAACTCATCAATATTCAAAAGTGTATTCATTTTCGTTTATCATTTTTGCGTTAAGTTCTGACAGCAACTTGTTATTCTCTTCTTTTGCTAGGTTGTTTAACTCCGAAAGATTTACCACACGGTTATAGTGAATTGTATGCGAGGAAACATCGTTATTCAAAGGATGCAATATAATCTTTGCCAAAGTTTCATAGTTCGGACCTTCTCCTTTTTTCCCACCTGTAAGAAAGTATTGCTCTGTATCAATTAACAGAGCCAGTTCATTGCTCATGTTGTTTTTACTTCCATGATGTGGAATTTTTATCGCTTCAAACAAGACATATTCTTGTCGATATAAATCTCTGATAGCTTTATACAACTGAGAAGCAACCGCATCACCACCTAAAAGAACTTTCTTACCATTACATTCCCATATCAATGCTATAGATGCTTTGTTTGGTGGAGTTATCCCAGATTCATCTGGATTGATGAGTGCCTTCTTTTGTAAAAAATCTTTCATTACAATTGAAGAGCTGATTGGAATTTTCTTTTTCAAAGAAGGCTTAGAGGAGGCTATACGTAGAAGCATCTCCCAATACTTTTCCTGATTTTCAAAAGCTTGTTTGGGAGGGCATTCATGTACACACTTCGTATATTCTTTTATAAAGTCATCTTTAAGTGCATCTAATGCATTTTGAGAAGGAGAAAGTACATGAAAAGTTCCCCATTTCCCATCATCTCCTAAGTTTATTGTATCACCCTCCACAATTATCTTCTTGTCCCATACATTATACCATTTTGGATTCGATTTAATCACTAAACAAAGAAGACTGGCTTGTGGGACACCTATTTTAGTTTCTGCCAATCCTTTTGATGGATGAATATTTGAAGCATACCTATCTAATTGCATTCGATTTTCATCTGATATGGAAGCCACATCTTTTATGTCATAATCTTGGAAACAATTGTATATGATTTTTCCTATTTCAAGATTTGCCAAATCAGTATCTTTCAACATATTAATGAGACCTAAGACATGATCATTGTCGTAATGAGACACAATCAGGACATCTATTCTAAAATTCAAATCATTCATGATGAAATTCTTGATTTCAGAAGTAAACTTGCCGCAATCTATCAAAACATGATATGATTCATTTTTATTCTCGTCCTTCAAAATCAGAAATATGCAATCACCACATCCTGATTGAAATGTTTTAAACGTAGCTTTCATACTATTGTAAGAACATCAAAACTCCATTTTCAATAAAACTTCATCTGTTAATCTTCTACATCCCAGGTCTTAGTTTTAAACTCAGATGACCAATCTATTGGAGAAGAATGCACTGTTGAGTTAGCATCCTTAAATCGGCTCATGCCATTCAAATACAAGTTCAACATCATCAGAACATCACTATTGGTTGGCAAACTATCTAAGTCAAAAACTTCAAAGTCTTCTTCAGGCTTAAATGCTCCAACCAAATCGTTTATTTGAGCCAACAACTTATTAATGAGCTTCAGCTTGAACTCATTGACTGTCTCATTAGGCTTTTTACCTGACAAAACGACAAAGTCACCTTTCAGCGAGTTGAGTTTTGAATACAACTCTTCATACTTTTCAATATCTTCTCTAAGCATAATTTACCAATCTATCTAAATATAAACTTAACATCATCAACACATCACTATTGGTCGGAAGTTCCTCATCACTGAATGATTCAAAATCTTCGTAAGGCTTATCTTCCCCTAAAAGTTCATTTGCGGCTTTCAATGATTTGTTTACATACTTAACCTTAAATTCATTAAGTACATCGTTTGGCTTCTTGCTTGATAGAGTTTTAAACTCATATTTCAATGTACGTATCTGATCAACCACTTTATTATCTTTCATTTTCTACTATTATTATGTTGGACATTTTCTTAAAAACTCACAATACTTCTTTTTTATCACCTCGTAAGGAAATCTTTGCTTATTCTCAAAAATATCAGTCATCATCTGTAAATCGGAATCATCAAGAACAAGGATGCATTTCCTCTGTCCAGACCATAAGTCAATCAAATGCTTTTGAATATTTCTTGGAGGTTTGTGACGGGTAACAAATACCCCAAACTTCCCTAAATTGTCATTCAAGTATCGATTCAATTGATTCACATTATCTCTATTCAAAGACTCCACATTTTTCAGTTCAAATACTATCTGTTTAGAACCATATGTTTCATATATCTCCTTGAAAAACGGTATTGACTGATTGTTATAGAATATTAGGTCTCTAATTTGCGCCCCAGAATCAGTTCGGCTCTGACCTTCAGCAAAGTCAAGATGTGGGTACAGCAAAGATGCCAGGAATTGAACTACATAATTCTCATACTTCTTATCAGCATTGTCAGTCTTTCCAGTTGGCAACTTGACTATATCTTTCATCTTACGTTTAGCCGATGTCAAAGGTAATTGTATAAACAATGGGTCATTATGACAGTCTGCATAAGAACGTTCTTTTGCCTCTACATATCCTCTTACAAAATCATAGTTTTGTCTGTTATAGTCAATGATACGTATTCTATCCTTGAAGAAAAATCCTTTGTCTACATTCTCAGAATAATAATTTGAGAAATAATCATCCATTCCTATCCAAGAAGAAAAACGTAGCCATCGTTTTGGAACGAACAAAATAGGCTGCTTTGTATTGGGATTAACAGGCAAATAAACAGATTCCGTTTTCAACTTATGCAATTTTGCGTCATATACTGACTCCATTGTCACGTGCTCCATCGGTATTTTGTTTTCCTCGCATCTTTGCATAGTATAATCTATCAGAAATGAAGAAATCAAGTTACATGCAATATCACTAACTCTATCTTTCGCCACCTGACCAACCAACAATTGAATTTCTTCAATATGAGAAAAGCCAGCAGTCTTGAGTTGTGGAATATTCTCAAATAGAGACAAAACATCATTAGCCACTTTATCACCAATACGACTTCCCTTCCTTGTCTTTGAGGTTCCAAGCCCTACAGCATCACATTCGGACAACGATATAAGCAAATCAGCAGCACCTTGGTAATTACCCTTATTCACTAAATATCCCAAATGGTTGAAACTTTGGATAATCGAATCGTGCAATCCATTGTCCATTTGTGATGGAGACTTCCATAATAAGAATGGATCAACATACAAAGGTATATCTTCATCTAAAAACGGAATGGCAAAATCAACCTTATCTTGCAACATTAAAATTCCATGATAGTCATTCAACCGAGGTCTAACTAAAACTTCTATATTTTCCATTTCACTATTTCTTCTTCCATTTCCTCCAAAAGAAATGCCACGTTCTGAAAATTGGTTCACTCAATGCCTCAGCAGGATAATATCGCACGAAGTGCATATTTCTCCAAATCTTCAGGAAATATTTCTTAGCCATTCCTTGTTGTGTAAAATGCCCATATTTGGTGAAGTGACGTCCAAAGTTGCCGCCCTCAAGAATCTCTGCCAGCAACAACTTTCCTCGCTTTTCATCCATCGGAGCTATCATCTTGTCCTCAGGTAATCCCAAAACCTCATGCAGTACATACATCACCGCCCCTGCAAACTTCCACAATCCAAGATATTTCAATTCTCTCTGCAAAGTATCCCTAATCACTAATAACTCATCATTATTCACTACATAGTAGTAGTCAATGATTTGTCTCATTCCAATCCCTTCATCAAAGAAATGGTGATACAGATGCGTCAGCTGATAAACAACATTAAATGCCGTCGTCGGTATAGCGATATCCCCTGCCCCATCGGGCAGCCCAACAACATTTGAGCATTGCAAATCCGCATTCCGTTTGAACCACTTCTGCAACCTGGCATGATAGATAGGATTGTTCATAGAGCAAGGAAAAAAATGCAGCTCCACTGGAACACCATCAAGAGAAGTCTCCAGATGCTGCAGTCTGATATCATCCCCCAGTTCAAACTTCTTTTGAGCATACTCCATAATCCTCTCCCTACTAGCATCAACCCATACATCAATATCTCCAGGAGTACGTGAATAAGGATTCGGATACATCAAGGCATTCCCCTGACCTTTCAGAATGCAGCACCTCATCCCATCCTCTCTCAACATAGCGAAGAGCTTACCTGCCACAGCATTCACCTTCATGTTCTGCCTGCGAATCTGTTGCGCCTTACCCATCCAAGTCATCAGCAGTTCCCTCCCTATCGGGTTCTGCTTCAACTCCTCAGGATACTCCTTCCCCAATCGTTCAATACCATCAAAGCAAAGCCCCAGCAGAGCCTGCTTAGAAGCAAAAGAATACAGCTCATGCCAGTTCATACCAGCAATCACCCTACTCATATTCCTCTTTTTCCCCAGGCAATATCGTAATAAAGCAAAATATGGAGATGTACTATTCATATATGTTTTCACCTTCAACTTCACCACAGAAACTTTAGTTACTCATTTTATAAAGCGGGAACTTATCAGTGTCACGTAATCTTTTTTCTAATTGCCCAAAATCTGAAAGTTCATAGTTAGCAAATAATTCAAATTCTTTATCATCATACCCAGCTTTACCTAAATCTATGTCATAGCCACATTTCAACTTCTCAAATTCATTGCAGGTAGGATTCGTTATCGAGAAATTATCGACCAACTTAGGACAATAATTATTACCATTAGCCCCCAAAGCATCTATTGGGAACAATGCGATATTATCGAGTTTTGACTTTGGAAATTCAAATTCATCGGTCTTCAATGACGATGTATATCGTATACCATAAATCAAAACATTTTTTTTCTTAGTTTCCGGCTTATCATTATGAGTAATTACCCACTCTGTCACTAACTGCGGAATGATATACTCGGGCTTAAAGACGTCATCCCTATTGATTACTACTACCATACATGAAAGTAACAATGGGAAGAAATATAAGGTCCTTATTATATTCTTATCAAAATCATTTTTATTGGGTATTCGCATATCAAGTAGAAAAATATCTTTCTGATTCACTACACGTGATATCATACATAAATCGAAATCTACACGATGCATTTCTTCCCAACAGGCATAGACGCTTTCTCCAACATACAAACAAGGATAGCCCGGAAAACTATAGCGTTGAGTTTGAACTATTCCTCGTTTTGAGAAAGGTATATGAAACATATCCTTATAGGTAAACTTCTTAGTACCACTATGTACCCTAGCCCTATAGAAACTATTATTTGCTTCTAATTGCGAAACAAACAAGATATTACCAAAACCTTTATGTCCAGTTTTACCAGAAAACAAATTAGACAGTTTTCTAAAAGCTTGTGCATGCAAACCTTTATATTGCGCTTTAACGATAGCTTTTATCGCCTCACAGATATAAGCAACTTCCTTTTTGTCCTCATCTCCGATGCCTTCCGTCTTGTTTATATAAGATAGATAAGTCTTCAGACTATCAGATAAAAGTATACGAAATGGCTTATTATCCGTATTCTCTACAGGGAGCATTTCAGCTATCTTAGAATAGAGTTCATCTTTCGTCATATCACTTTTAATATTAGAAATCCACCAGAAAAAACATTTATGTTCTAAATGTCATTTTCCTATTTAATGCGCTCTAAATGAATGTCATTCAATCCAAGCCTTGATGCGTGTGAAGAGAATTTTTGAAGAACATCTGCAAAAAGACCAGGTTTAGCCTTAAACCACAACTTGTACTTATCCTCATTTTTAATCTCCGTATCAGTTAGAGTCCAAAGACATCGGAAGTCGAAGACGATGCATTTTACATTTTTATCACCAGGTACAAAAATAGGATATATTGGGTAACACTTATCTGATTTTTTACATTGATATATCTTAACTTTAGCTTTGCTACTAGTTTTAAACCCGCCTATTGGAATATCAAATACATACCCACCAACAAATCTTGAATAGATCTTCTTATTAGCATGGTCACAAGGGGGTGTTAATTCTATTGCTATATTTACTCTTGGATAAGTATTTTCAAACTCAAATATTCCATCTCCCACATCAACAGGAACATCTTCAACCTGTTCTTTAGGCAAAACAAGCGGACTTTTCGAATCAAGAATTCGATAAATATTACCAGGTAGAATTTCTTGTGTATTCAAGTTGTTACTTTCAATAAAGAAACAAGAATTCAGCTTGGCAGACAGCAGATGCAAAGTATTTATATCACCACCAAATGGATTTTCAGTAATTCCAGATAAATCAGGAAGTGACTCATTCTTAACAATCGAAAGTAATTCTGAATTTAACAATGAATCAAATACCTGGTAAGCCCCTGAAGTCAAATTTATATCTTCCTTTTCACCCGTTTCATTTCTAGATAACTCTCTAAGGATATATGATAAACACTCTTCGTGATTCTCAAAATTGGAAGATAATCCATATATGTCACTTAAAACATTCTCTATAGAATCATTTACTAATCTTCTCCAAGCCAATGAAAAATAAGCTATTCTACTCTTCTGAAGTTCTGTATTTATGTCATCCAATAATCTGTCAAAATTCCAAGAACCTTCTACTTGATAGTTCATTTTATCCATACACAAAATAAACAAAGGAGGAGCATTTAATATCACAGAAGTATCTATTTCTTCTTCCTCATCAGTAGATTCTTGATCTGCAATAGCATTCCTAACTGTCGCCTTTCCGATTCGTTTGAGAAATTCGTTAGAATACTCTTTATGCTTTGTCCATAACACGATACCATAATACTTAGTTCTTTCTGGTTGAATTCTTTGGATTATACCAATAAGTCGAGAAATATTTGGAACTAAATTTGAAATATTATCGTCCAGCATCAAGTCTGCAAAAATCAATTCACGAGGATGCTTAAATGCTGATATTTCACCTTCGGAACTACCTATGCGAATAAAATCTACAGGAACATCAACTTTCTGTAAAGCATCCACAATAGCTTCACCTTCTTCTTCGATGTTGTCAATAACAACCGCCCTATTTATAACTTCTTCAATTTTCATAGCTACATTACATAAAAATACACATTATGATTTAGGAAATGACAAAGCAACAATAGCCTTATCAATCCCTTTATCAACAATTTTCGACGGCAGTTCTATATCACAATTGGACAGAATGTCCATATGACCATTCAACTGTTTCATCGTTTCGTGAGTAATATAAAGTCCAAATCCCATACCTGCATTAAGAGGCTTTCCTGACACAAAAGCTCTAACCGCTAATTCAGGTGCGATTTTAAACCCTGGTCCATTGTCGCACACGGCTACTGTGACAAAACCTTCTCGAAAAGATTCTGTAACATACAAATATATCATTCTATCCTCTATTCTTGATCTACAAACCCAATATATGGAATTATCCACCAAATTAGTTAATGCAGAAATTGTTTCTGTCTTACTAAGTTTTGCCATAAAATTGACCTTCTTATAATTTGAGAACAATCTGATAGCATGATCTTGAAATCTAAATCTATTGTACTCAATAACTTTACCAACTATTTGGGAAACATTGAATTTTTGAATATCTGACTTTAACATCATTGAGGAATAATTCGCAATGATCGTTTCCAAGACTGGAATGATTTCTTTTACCTTAAATATATTTCCTGCTTCTGCACAACTTTTAAGTGCAGCCATTTGCTTCTCCAGTTCATGGATTGCTCCTCCTAAATTGATGCCAATACTTGCACTATGAATTAATGTGTCCCTTACCTCATTATATTGTGATTCAATCCGATACAAATAAGTAAGAATTTGATGTTGATCTTTCTCGTCTGGAACTTTTTCTTTAACGATAGAAATAACTTCAGACAAGTCACCAATTACCGGTTCAGTCACATTCTTACCAGTTTTGTAAATAGACATCAGATTCATTCTGTCTTGATTTCTCTGCTGAATGAAAAGATCCATCACATAAGATATCGCATCCACGAAAGCAAAATAAGCTTCATCTTCGATGAATCCTTCTCGATTTGTTTTTTCTCTTAAACCATAACTGGAAATACGGTCTAACATTACAGAACCAAGAAGTAGGCTGTTACTTATAGATCCTCCACTACGACTAAGCCTTCTTTTATCTATAGAAAGCCAATCATTGCCAGGTTCACCATAATCAAACACTCTCATATTATCACGGTAAACTCGAATACCAGAATTTTCCTTTAAATAATCATTTAGACCTTTTTTCTCAACATTTAACAAACTAAATACAGAAGAGTCCTTCTCGTACATGATGACATCAAATTGCACCCTACCTATATTATATTCATTAAGATCTAAACGCTTTTCCCGTTTTACCACTTTACCAGTTTCAGTCTCAACTTCAACATTATGTATTAAGACCTTTTCATATTCATCTAAAGCCGTTAGTGACCTTGACTTTATCTTATCCAAAACATTCCATGGCTTGAATTCATAAGAAAACTCAGTTATTATACTACCTTCCAAAGTACAATGTCCATAATATAAACCTGCATTTTTGATAGCTTCAAGATTTGGCAAGCCTGAGAAGACATTACTATTTGATGAGACAACGACCTCAAAAGAGTCACTTTTTTCTGAGAATGGACTATTCAACGTCGTTAAATCCCGAAATACAGAACGAAGTTTTCTTCTATTCCATTCCCCTTTCAGATTACGGACAATAATTTTCGTACCTGTTTGTTTGTCAAAGAAATGCGAATCAGAAGAATATCCATAATCAATCTTAAAGTCATCAATATCTTTAGATTCTGCTAATTTGGACCAATCGATACTTACATAAACTTCATTCTCATCCGAATGCTTAGAATACAACTTAATATCATTTCCTAACTTATGAACACCCAAGCGTCCAATGCCTTTTTCACCTAGAGGTAAGCGTCCCTGACGATGACTTATCAATCTGTTTTTCTTGTTATCTGTACCAATAACAAGCCAAATATTCTCAATCGTATCTAAACTCATACCAGACCCATTATCTGAAATTGATATTTCTATTAATGAGCCAAAAATATCGAAATTGAAATCTACAACACATTTTGTTGCCCCTGCATCATAAGAGTTTTTTACTAACTCCAGCAATGCAATGCTCTCATCTTTTATAAGATCTTCCCCTAAATGCGCCAAGACCCTAGCTGTCATTTTAAATGGTTTCTTCATATAATCTTTCTTTAGGTTATTTTTCATTAAACACAACGGTCATTCTATCCTCACTATATCTACTTATGAGCGCAGATAAAAGTCTCTCATCACAATCTGGAGAGATACACCAATTATTGCTACAATGACATAAAATGTCATATAGTGTTCTAAAGTCTGTATCATGTACTAAAACTTTCTTCCATTTTTTAAGCAACATCATTAGCCTACGAGAAACATGCCGTTTATCGTATCCTAGCATTAAGTACGAATGCTCTCCTTTCGGTAGCAGGTGAACAAACAACATATCTAGGGGAGCAGAGCAAGTTTCATCAAAGCATAACTCTTCAAAATCACTATCATCAACTATAGCATCACAAATTGCTAGTTTTAAAGGAGCCAGTTCTATACAGCAAAATACATAAGAGTTAAAATCATTATTTTCAATTGCATCATAAAGCAAGACGATGCTTGAATCATATCGTCTTTGCATGAACTCCCACGCTTTCTTTTCTTCATCATATATTCCACCCTGATAAAAGGGATTTTTCTCCCTCTTAGCTTCATTTTCTACCAATAACTTCAAATTATGATATCGTAAAGCACCTACAGCGCGTAGAGATTGAAGCACTTGAAATCTAATATCTGTTGGTATTATCCCATCTGCATTTTTCTCATACTCATCAAATAATCCATTATCGTGTTTCTTGCAAAAGATTGGCATAGACATAGCTTTCTCTATACCAAACGTTTGAAATTTTTCTAATGGAAGTTCACCAGAATCTATAAAACTCATAGGATGCACCTCATCTATCTGACATTGTATCAATTCATGCTTATCATTACAAATGTACTTTTTCAATACACATTGTGGCACAATATGAGAATGTTTCAAAGTAATCTCATTGCAACCAGGAATACAACATTTATACTTGTGCTTTTGTGAAATAATACGAGCCTTGCTCAACGTTGAAGCAAAGTCCTCATATGAAAAATCCGAAATATCCATAACCATTCCAATTAAAGAGTAATCATTGAATCAAGCTTGGCGCATCAGAATCTTAAAATACCCATTACTTAGCAAGGCGGTCCCATCCCGCACAACCATGGCGAGGGCTTTGATGCCCCGCCAACCTTAGAGCGTAGCGGTTCCGAGCACCGAGTAGGGCGGTTTCCCTCTTCTTCCCTGAGGGGAGAAGACCGAGATGAGAGGTGGAGCCTTCTTTAATGGTAAAGAAGGACGGGATGATTTTAGAAAAAAATTAGATAATTTTAGAAATCAAATTCATATTATTCCACCGTCACACTCTTCGCCAGATTTCTCGGCATATCCACATCCAGCCCCTTATCCACAGCCACATAGTAAGCAAGCAGCTGCAGCGGAACCACGCTCAGCAGCGGAACCAGCACATTCAGGGTTCTTGGAATCTCCAATACATTATCCGCTATCTTCTTCACCTGCTGGTCACCCTCAGTCACCACGGCAAGGATGCGGCCGTTTCTCGACTTCACCTCCTGCATGTTCGAGATAATCTTTTCATACAACTGATGATGCGTAGCAAGGAAAACGATTGGCATATCCTGATCTACCAGAGCGATAGGACCATGCTTCATTTCGGCAGCAGGATAGCCCTCGGCATGGATATAACTGATTTCCTTCAGCTTCAACGCACCCTCCATCGCCACAGGATAGTTCACACCACGACCCAGATACAGGAAGTTGTGCGCATAGGTAAACATTCGGGAGATATCCTTGATGATCGGAGCCTGCTCCAATACCTTCTCCATTTTCTGCGGAATCTCAGAAAGTTCCTCTATCATCTGATAGTAGTCAGCATTGTTTAGGGTTCCCAACTCATGCCCCAAAGCCAAAGCAAGAAGCGTAAGAACCGTCACCTGCCCGGTGAAAGCCTTCGTACTTGCCACACCAATCTCCGGACCTACATGGATATAGATACCCGTATCCGTTTCACGGGCGATGGAAGAACCCACGCCGTTCACGATACCGAAAATCAGCGCACCCTTCTCCAATTTCACTATCTCAAGAAGTATACCTATATTTTATCTTCAACGCAGATATATTCATTTTTGCAATCATACTTCAAGAATAGGATTAACTCAAAACTATGGATACACAGTTTTGGTTCTGCCAATCTACAATTAAAGTATACAAATTCATCTTCATAAAGTCAGATAGTTCTGAAAGTTCTAATAATTTATCACGTAAGAAGTCTTCATCAACAACACCTCCAGAATGAAAACACAATCTATTAAATAAATCATGTCCATTTACCAAATGGTACTCTTTTTTATCTTCATCAATCGGGCAAGACCTAATTATACCATTCAAAAAACCGAAAGTTATATCATGGAAACCATTACTATTGCTTCCAATATGTCCATGAATCATATTATAGTCAAGTTTTTCAACTTTACAAATTAGTTTATTAACTGGTTCAAAGTCTGTTCTAAAGTTATGCAATTCATTACACAACTTATAATATGACAAAGTATATAACTCTGTTAATGCAATATTTATATCAACATCGCACCCATTATCTTTTAATACTTCCAAGTACCTTTTCCGAAAATCGTCATCTGCTAAGGCACTCATTTCATAATCATGATAGTCTGTATATAGCATATTAGCAGATACAATTTTATGCTGACCCATTTTTAAGAAATCAGAATCTTGGATAGCCAGACATTTTTGTTGCTTCACTAATATCGGAAGTATTGCATTCATATTGTCACAGCCTGAAGTCGATTGAATAAACACAGATTTTTCTATAAGCATTTTTTTATAATACCTGTAATCACCATATCCCTCTACCAAGACTAATGTCTTGCCATCATTCATTGGGTTATTAAAAGATTGAGCAATAGAATTCAAGAGTCGTGTTGGAGTAACTCTTCTTTCTAGATTGTAAAAAACATCACGTCTATTCATGATTTTTCAAAGATCTATACAAATCAACACAATCATCCCAATCATCATTAACAAAATCAATTGAATGAGTAGCAAAAATGAGTTGAATTTCAAATTCTTTAGCGATGTTTTTAAAGTCCTCTAGCATAGATTTTTGCCATGCTACATGCATAGAGTTTTCGGGTTCATCCAAGCAAACAATCGTACCTTTATAAGTCTTGAAAATCAAATAAAAATATAGAATTATCAAATTTTGCTCCCCACTTGATAGCTTTCTCAGAGGAACTTCATAATTAGTATCATCTAAAATACGAAGCCCATCCTTAGCATTAAGTTTTATAGTTTTCTTTGACAACATTTTATTGTCTATCATTTTAACAAACATCATCATTTTGAGAAATAAGAGATGATAAACTCTCAATTTATCATAGATACCTTGTAAATACAAAAAAAGAGCTACCTTAAAATTCTCATTATATGTATAATCCACTTTGAGATCCTCCGCGATACCATATTCATGATAAAAATCTAAAATTTGTTTAATTTGCAAAGCAATTTTATTGTATCTTTCTTCGTTGAGATCAACAGAATCATTTCTTAATAATTTCTCTACAAAATGAGAGTCGATCTCTTGGCACTTTTTAACATACTTGTCTTGATACTCAGCAAATAATCTTTTTATATCATCTACTATCTTATCGACATTGTATCGATTTATCAGATGCCTGCCATATCTTTGAACATCCAAAACCTCATATTGAATGCGCTGTTCTTTGACATACAGATTATTGTAGCTTAACAGATAAGAAGTCATTGTTTTCGAATCTTCAGGAAGAGCAGAATCATCTTCAAACCTATAGTTGCGAGTCAGATAATCTTCAATATCTAGCCCTTTCATCATATCCATTGTCCGATATCCTACAGAACTATGTCGTGCTGTTCTCATCAAATAATTAGCTGATAATGTGAATATACTTTCATTAGATACTGTTTTAGATTCATTCACTTGGCAGAACTTAAAGCATACTGTTTGAGTCTCAAAGTTATGAATATCATCTTTATCAGATGCCAGTAGCTTTGAAATAACTATAGAACATTCATCTTCAAATACTATCCGGATTTTTGAGAAAACCAAAATATTGAAATACCATAAATTACAAGTAAGTAAATTATGAATAATCTTCAATATCGTTGTTTTACCATAACCATTTGGGCCCGTCAAAATAGTTACTTTACTTGTTTTCTTGAAATCAATCTGGTAACTATAGAGACCATATAGATTTTCTACATTTATACTTTTTATCATTATATTGTTTTTTTATTATAAAAGCACTTATACAAGTGCAATATCAATCTTAACACTACACGACACTACACAAAAATCATACGTTTCATGTAAATAGCAGCAGATACCCTACATTATCTTACGATGGAAAATAGTGCCCTTCTTTGGGCAATATAGCGCCATCACTATGCATAAGTTGCTACGTCGTAATCCTTTTTCCGATTCATCAATCATCTGAAAGAAATCGAACTGAGCCTCATTTGAATCCGAAGTGAGGCTCAAATAAACTTCAATAGAGGCTCACGTAAACTTTATCTAAGCCTCAAACCAATTTGAAATAAAGCTTACATCAAAGGCAAATGAAGCCAGTTTCAATCGCAAAAAAGCCTTTTTGCTTAACAGCATAAGCAAAATCGTGAGGGATGCGTGAGGGATAAATTCTTTTTTTTAGCCATCAGTCACGCATGCGATTCCTATAGCTATCAATAGCTTACCCGATTTCTTCCAGTAAATCGTGATGGGTGATAGATTAGCTGCAAAAAAATCTGCATCATCTGCGAAATCCCAGCCCGCACAATTTGGCACAGACCTTTGATGGTCCGCCAACCTTAGAGCGTAGCGGTTCTGAGCACCGGAGGGCGGTTACATACTCTCGTTCCTGAGGAAAGAGAGGCTTGGTGAGAAAGGGGGAGCCTTCTTAAATGGTAAAGAAGGACGGGATGATTTTAGAAAAAAGATTAGATGATTTTAGAAATCAAAATCCTTTTAGTATTCAAAAGGACTTTCAAAGTCCTTCAGCACCTCATGTTTTGTATCCTTCTCCGAAAGATTAGCATGTTCCGTAGGAATGCGCCAATCAATGCCGAAGCTCTCATCCAAGATAGAGATACCACCATCAGCCTCTGGGTGATAGAAGTTATCACACTTATATTGAAATACTGCAGTTTCAGACAACACAGCAAAGCCATGAGCAAAACCCTTAGGAATAAAGAACTGACGATGATTATCCTCTGTCAGTTCCACCTCCACATGCTTACCGTATGTCGGCGAACCCTTACGGATATCCACGGCAACATCCAGCACTCTACCCTTCACGCATCTCACCAGCTTGCTCTGGGTAAACGGAGGTCTCTGGAAATGCAAGCCACGCATTACACCATAAGAACTCATGCTCTCGTTGTCCTGGCAGAACTCCACCTTGTAGCCAACCAATGGCTCCACTTTCTCTTTAAACTCACGCTCGCTGAAGCTCTCGAAGAAATAGCCACGAGCATCTCTAAACAGGCGAGGCTCAATGATGAGTACGCCTTCAATATCAGTCTTTATTACGTCCATTTTCCTATATACTTTTATTATTTCTATTTCTTAATCGATTTTTTCCAAAAGAAACGTTTCACCTTCGATATAATCCACCATCTTGCTTCACTAGGACAGACAAAGCCAAGATTCCAGCACCTTTTTGCAACCCAACAATAGTTATTGAAGGCATCCTTTAATCCACGATGCTGAAATATATATTCACCTCTACCGAAGTTGCCAACTCTCATGATGTCAGTCATCATCTTTGCTGCCCATACCTTCTCTTGATGAGAAAACGGCTCCACTTGTGATGGTAAGGACATTCCCAGATAATCAACACAAATACAAGTAAAGATTCTCCATGCCCTTTCCATGTGCATCTGATGCAGATATTCATGATGCTGCAACCAGTCTATCTTGTCTGCACTACTCGATAAGAACATGGCATAATCTATCACCTGCCTCAATCCCAATCCTTCTTCATATACATGGTTTACCATGTGCGATATCAGGAATACACTCTCAAAGGTTGGAGGGAATACAGGTACTGCATACCCATCCATATCAGCAGAAGACAACTCTGAAGGAAATACCGAAGCAAACATTTCCTGCATAGCATGATCGGTAGATGGACATTGATAATTGTGAACCTTATAATGAGGCTCCACTGTCACTCCATCTACCCATGCCATACCATGATGTTCATGCACCAAATCATGATCCACTTTTCCTATCTTTTCCAGCACCTCCAGTGTCTTCTTGAAATCTTTTGGATTCACAACAAAGTCGATATCTCCTGGTGTTCTATGCAAAGGATTGGGATAGCGCAAAGCTGTTGTTTGCCCCTTCATAAAGACAACAGGAACACCCTCAGATCTCAAGGCTTGATCAATCTTTACTATAACCTTCCGATGCTGACAATTTATTTGTTCGATGCGCTGCATCGTCGCTATCCTCTTCAACTTGTCACCCAGAGGAATTGCAATGCATTCAGAAGGCAGCAGACTCATCCCGTCTAGCAGCAAAGCTGAGACAGTTTGTTCATCTGCCAATTGCAAGATGCTTTTCCAATCTGCTTCCGCAAAATCAGAAGCATCCAGTTTCTCACCAAAGAGAACGGCACGGAGAAATTTTAAAAGTAAATCTTTAGATAGGATCATCGTTTCTGTTCCAACAACCATTTGAAGTATTCCTCATGCTGGTCAACCAAATGTTCCCAAGAATACTCATTCTTGATTTCCTCCAAATTTCCATCCGTGAAGTTCTTCTTATGCAGCGTACAGATATTCTCGATATCATTCAGCATCTCAGTTACCTTCTCTGCATTTGGATAGTACAAAGAATTCTCTTTCAACACTGCACGATTAAAGATGTTATCGTGAGCAAGGATAAAGCACTCAGAAGCCATCGCTTCCAACAGAGAAGGATTGGTACCACCCACACTATGGCCATGGAAATAAGCCTTTGAGAAGTGACGGATAGAATTCAGTTTGTTGAAATCATAGATTCCGCCTACGAATCTCACACCCTTTTCCTTACCATACTTGGCAACCAATTCCTTACCATGAGGAGTATTGGTTTTACCAACTACAATCAGAGGACGCTTGCCATTCTCATTAGAATGCAAGTAACCCTCAATGGCCATCACGATATTATTCTCTGGCTCCAGTCTGGCTACCAGAATATAGTATTCCTCAGGTTTCAAGCCATACTCCTTCAGATGTTCCACATCATAATCATCATGGATGTCGGCACCGTATGCCAGGAACTTACTGTCCTTGCCATACTTCTCCTTGTAGTAATCATGGATGCCCATGTTGTCTGCAATCAGATAATGACTATGTTTCACAGCCATTCTCTCCTCCCAGAACACGAACTTGCGCACCCATTTGTTAAACTTGGTACGCTTATATTCCAGTCCATCCATGTTGGTAACCACAATACTCTTGGTCACATTCTTCACATCAAACCAGATGAAAGCCGGAATGATACTCGTATATCCAGCCTCATAGATGATATCAAAGTTCTCACGCTTCAAGGCATCCTTCAGCGACATGAAGTCGTAGAAGAACGAACCGATACTTCCACCCATCCAAGTCTCAGGACTATAGATATGTTTGATTTTCACTCCCTGATACTCATCATCCTTATACGGGTGATAAGAAGGAGAATACACCGTAACCTCATGGCCACGCTTCACCAAGCCCACTGAGATATATTCAGCGAACTGCTCAAAACCGCCGTAGTTATTTGGAATACCACGGACGCTAACAAATGCTATTTTCATGTAATATGTCTAATTATAATTTATAGAAATCTTATCGGCATATTTTTTATACCAACACGATTTGATTAATTTTTATTGAATCCACCAGATATTTCATAAAATCAGGATGCAAACCTTGCTGATTTTTAATCTGTTCTATCAAATCTTTTCTAAATATCGTTGTTTTCCCTTCCAATATTTTTCCAAATATGTTTAGTACTATTATAGAATCTGATGAGAGTTTTATTTTTGAACATAATATTTGATTGGCAAGATTTAACCCGTCTTCTGTTAAATACATATTGATTCTCAATGCTTCCATGCATTCGGCAAATGTATTTGGTTGACGACTATTTTTCTTGTGATATTGTTCGAGCATATAATCCAAGTCAACATTTACTCCTACAAAATGAAAGTCAGCCAATAACTTGGAAATATTTAGTTTTTCATTGATATTCAAAAGATATAAGAAAGCTTCTGTATTGAGAATTTTAAAGTTTTCATAATTTGTCATAATTCCCCAGTCTTCACTTATCATACATCTCTTGTTGTCAATTGTTAGGAGCATACTTTCACTCTCGATTTCAAAAAAAGAGTGTTTGCTCTCTTTAAAATGGAGATTCAATTTTTTAGTCGCAACTTCAATGATACAATATTTATCTATCCAGTCAAGCATGTATTGTAAAACTTCTATGTGGCAACTCTCCGAAGATTTCTTCTTTAATTTTAATCTCTCAACTACATTCTGTGAAATATAACTTGGAATATTTACTTTTTCTCTTTGTAAAGTTTGCCGTATATAAATTGACAAGCCTTGGGGTATAATAAATTTTTTATCAAAAGTCAATCCACAAATTTTGTTGAGCATACTTAGAAGAACTAAAGATGTAATATCCAATACACATTCATAGTCACCTATTGGACATTTCTCATAGTTTTGGTATGGCAGACTATAGATTCTGTCATTTCCAAATATTCGGTTTAAACACTTCTCATAAGCATTGCTGTCACCAAATGAACTGAAAAGCATAGCTTCGCCTTTTGCATAGCGTTTTTCCCAATCTTCAATTCGTCTTTTGTTATCAAGCCCTCCTGCCAACATCATCAAGTTGGTCAACATATTTCCATCACCACCTTTCAAATCATCTAAAGTGAACATACGGATATTCTTACTTTGACCTTTTTGTAAACCTTGATATATTTGTCTTGTAAGAGACTGGTATTTATTGAATATGCATTGTATTTTTGCAGTAGAAATAATGCCAAACCTATCAAGTGTAACCTTTTCGCCTATATGATGCCCTATAAGTTTCTCTGTATTAGAATTAATGAATACCTCTTCACTTTTCACTTGACCATTTTCCTCATACACAACAAAGTCACCATTTTCTACAACCGTTTTTCCTTCATTGATAATAGGCGAAATATGTGGAGTATGCATAAATTCAAACCACAAATCCTTTAGTTTTTGCGACTTTGTTCTCAAAATTGCACTATACAAGAAATCCAAGCCTTCCTTATAATATTCTTGTAATACCAATAAATTGAAGAAATTGCAATTTAAGTTCGGATTGTCTTCTACTGTATTTAAAACTCGGTCTACATATTGAGCAAACTTATTATTTTGTCGAGTAAGATTCAAATAAGTAAGATAATTAGAGAACACACTATTGTTATTAGGAAATTGTTCGAACAATAAACTGATTACTTCCCCTGCATCCGTTAAATCATTACAATTTATTGCCAAATAGTATTCATCTTCCAAGAGTTCTTTAACAGGTATAATACCATTTTTTCTAAGTTTCTTCAACGCATCAAAGTAAACATCTTTATAATTTTCATCTTCACGTATTATAGATAGATACGCACACATTTCTACAGAATATACACCTTCCTGTATCAATGGTTTTATTATAGCCAAAGCTTCACTTGTATGATTCTCAGAGCCTAATATTTTTGCCAAAATATATTTAGCTTCCTTTGGTGCTTTTTCTGCAAGAGTCTTAATTGTTTCTACATCACAAGCTTTTGTTGAAAAATACATTAATGTATATTCAAATATCTGTTGTGTGATTGGATTTTCAAATGTCTTTAAATTCTTGAATTGCAGAATGTCCCCTGCATACATAGCAACACAGCTTAATACAGGCTGGCAATGCATATCTGGCAATAGAATTTCTGTTTTCTCTAAATGTTCAAAAGCTTTAATAGCAAGCTGTTTGTTAAATATCCTTGTTGGTAAAATAAAATTCACCAAAGCTAAAGTTTCATCTTTGCAATCCTTATGTTTTTCAAGCACTTGTGCTGCATCATCAAAGTCTTTGCTTATCATAAGCATTTCCAATAACATCAGCACATAAGGCATCATGTTTTCTTTTGACGGCTTACTGTCTTTCATGGATTTAATAAGGCTATTCCTTCTATTTTTATCTTCTATCAGAAGAAATTCAGAATACAAAGCCATGAATTCTACATCAGGGAAGATATTCTCTATGTCGGTACCAGCAGACAGAGTCTTGTATCTGTTCGTTATATCATAAACGTTCTGTAGCGTCGGAGTAATTTTCCTTCCATCACAGAAATAATGTCCTTCACGCAAAAGCTTCGTAGAATAGATTGACATGCAGAAACTCCATTGCCGTAGATTGTCATAAGTTAAGTTTTCTGGAATATCACACCGGATATCATCCATATTCAACCATTCTTGTTCAGGATGATTAAATACATAATAAAAAATTACGAATTGGAAATTCATCTTTTTCAAAACTGACTCTGGAACTTCCTTATAAGCTTTTTCCACATTATCTGCCAGCACTACCAACCCAGCATGTGCCATAGCATTATTGGGTTCACGATCTAAAACTTGATTGCACAAATCTATCATTTGCGACTTATCTTGTCCTTTTATGTTGACATAAATATATTCTTCTGTTATTTCTATCAAGAACAAGTTCGCTTTCTTCATTTCATCGAAAGCTCTTACGAACTCAGCATTTTCATCATTTTCTCTGATAAAGCGAGAACATTTTCCCATCAGATAATCTATTGTTGCAAGTAATTCATAATCTGTGGCACTTCGCTTTATAACAATTTTTCTAATTGCTTCCAAATGTTCATAAGCTTCCTTTAAATGCAACTTCTCTATGGAACTTCTATACAATGGCAACAATTCTCTAATCTCATCGTTCTTGTTAGTCAATGCTTCTAATATTCTTACGGTCGTATTTTCTACCAATATATCATTCTTTGGTTTGCGAAACTGCAATACAAGATAAATTACAGCAACAATAGTAAGCAGGATATCAACAAAAAGTACAGAGCTGTTGATTGGGTCTGCAGAAAACTCAATCATAAAGTTATTCGTCTTCACCCTAAACACATTAAAGAGCAAGGACGAGCCATTTATAGTCAGCATTGTTCCGAAATAGCGATAGACGACCTTTTCTGTTGTCACTCTTCTAAGGAGATAATCACGCAATGGCTTGCCTATATGCCTCCAAGTCCAAGCCACCAACCAAAATTTTGAGGATGACCTTTCTGGACACCATACGGAAAGTATTGCGGACAACGCTAAAAGAAAAAGTATTATAAAGATTAATCCCATATATTCAACTGACAATATTTATGCTATATTCCTCAATAGCCATGATGTTATTCTTTCAAATGCATCTTACATTCTTTTTTCTATAAGACTTACTTAGAACAACCAATAATCCCTCAACGACTTTACTTTCCGCATTGAAACGATATCTTCATCCTTTACCTCTCCCACAAGCAAAGAAGAAAAAGGGTCATGCTTTTCTGCCTTTCTTCTCACGACATCCTGGTTGAAATTGGCATAGCAATAGACACAATGATGACAACAAGTATTATATTCACCAATGTCTATACTTTCAACGCAGCCGCATTCCTTACGTTGATTTTTGTCCTTTCTTACTTTCAAAGGACAACCTATGATTTCGGAAACCAAAACAGGGTCTATGCAAGCACCATGTTCTATACCATATTCCGGCAAGTCAATTTTCTCTGCACAAGTTTGAATTGTAAACCCAAAAGACCGAGCAATCGGCAACATAGCTTCAACCATTCGCACAATTTCCTGTTCATTTGGCTCACGAATACCTAATCCACTTATATTAGTCGAAACTTTCTTGTATAAATCAACAAAACTGATGATGCACTTGGTGGAATAGCCACTCAGACGTTTGGCAATCTCCTCAAAATACTTAATATGGTAATCTACATCTATCATGTTGGACAACAAGATGGGATCATATCGCCAAACGACCCTATTGGCACCTATCATATCAGACAGTTTATGAAAGGCATCAAAAATATTTCGTTTCAAAGGTACATCTTCCTCAATATGTCGGTCATACGGATTCACCGTAAATTGGAAATAGTACTTATAGTCAGATAATTCTTTTAACCTTGGAATCATAGCCTTAGGATTCTTTGTCCAAAAGACGATACAATCCACAACCTCTGGATTAAGATCTATTCTGCTAATCCTATGAATATTCATCGGATTACGAACATCCACATACCCGGCCTTTATTCTATTGAAAAACCAATCAGAATAGAATGCAGGAATGTCCGTTCTACGGCTAACGCTTAGTATCATTGTGCTTTAGTCTTTTTAATCAGCATTTGAATACTATTACAATAATCGAAAGGCTGAAAGTCATTAGCTGCGTCATCTATTGTGAACAACAAACTTGACTGATTCCATTTCCTTCCATAGGTAGGTTGATATTGATTCGGTTCACTAAACCTATATCTTCCTTCTTTCAATACAGAGTGCCTCGGTTTATTTACCCCAAATTGTCTAACCACATATTCCATGCAAGCATAGCCTGATTCCAAATTACCATAGAATAGAGAAATATCATTGAAAATGACATACTGCACATCCCTGACATCAATAAACTCTGCCAACTTATCCAAGAATGCCGTTTTTTCTTCTTTTTGCATATTTCTAGCAACATCAGAAAGCAAATAATTCAGTATCAGAATATCAATATGCTCATCAGAATGTTCCGTATAATATGCAAACATATCTTCAGTTGTATATGTAACATTATGTTGCTTGCATATATCAATATTTAGATTCCAAATCTTTTGCCATATTGCATTTGTATCAAAGCCATGATACGAAACACCAAGATTACTTTGCTGATTATGTAATTCATTGATAATTCCATACAGTTCCGAACTTGGACCGCAACCTAAGGAAACCACATTGATATTACTATTCCAATTCTGACGTTCAGTATTATAAATGACACGAAATGCGATTTCTATCTCTGATGCAAAACGATAGAAATGCTTCACCACATAGTTATAAACCATATTTAGGCAATTATATGACTTTCCATTACTATTATACTGATGAAGAGGATGAATGCAAGAGTCATAACACTTACAAGTATTACAACTCTCACATTTTTTATCGTTCACACAATTTTGGCATTCTGTACCACCTGCATAAAATGCTGCACACTGATTGATTAAATTTGAAAGCTCTAAGCACATACTTAATCAGTTGATTATTATTAAAAAATTTTAGTGTGACGTTTTGATTTTTCTACCTATCACTTTGTAAGCAAAAGGAAAAAATAGTATTTGATACCATGACTAAAAGCAATAGCCATTATCAATGTTGCAATAACTGTAGAAGTATTATCAAGAATCATCTATCCTTATACATATTCTCATAATACTTCTGATACTCCCCAGAAGTAACATGATCCATCCATTCCTGATTATCCAGATACCACTTCACGGTCTCCTCGATACCCTCCTCAAACTGCAAAGATGGCTCCCAACCGAGTTCCTTCTGAAGCTTGCGAGAGTCGATGGCGTAACGCATATCGTGACCCTTTCTGTCTGTTACATAAGTAATCAAATCCAAGTCAGCACCCTCAGGGCGACCGAGCAATCTATCAACAGTCTTGATTACCACCTTGATGATATCGATGTTCTTCCACTCGTTGAAACCGCCGATGTTATAGGTCTCAGCAATCTTACCCTTGTGGAAAATCATATCGATGGCACGAGCATGATCCACTACATACAACCAGTCGCGCACGTTCTCACCCTTACCATATACTGGCAATGGCTTGCGATGACGGATATTGTTGATAAACAGCGGAATCAACTTCTCAGGGAACTGGTATGGACCGTAGTTGTTAGAGCAGTTGGTCACGATGGTAGGCATACCGTATGTATCGTGGAAAGCACGGACGAAGTGGTCTGAGCTTGCCTTGGATGCAGAATATGGAGAGTGAGGATTGTACTTGGTAGTCTCCAGGAAGAACTCCTCGCCATAAGCCTCATGGTTCTTACCGCTGGATGCCTTGGTGGTGAAAGGAGCAGGAATACCCTCAGGATGAGTCATCTGCAAGG
>UMLE01000055.1_pt1 | contig 28810 bp, 19 predicted proteins | sample 1966461 | NCBI WGS metagenome assembly UMLE01 (sample SAMEA4836196, study PRJEB28245) | human gut metagenome | biome: gut microbiome; material: fecal sample | place: Denmark | collected 2008 | reverse complement strand
AAGAGTGTTAGCAAAAGATATATAATAATAGCATAAAGTAAATATAGGAGTATTTAAATTGAAGGCAGATAGTATTAACTTATTTGATTTTTTAGGAAACGGAAAAACTATTTTTGAAATTCCAGTCTTTCAACGGAATTATGAATGGGGCAAGCCCCAATGCGAACAACTTTTTAATGACTTGTTAACAGCAGAAAAGGAAGATCAGGATCATTTTATTGGTGCAGTAGTTTACGTTACTGACTCAGGTAAAAAAATGAGTCATATTTATCGAATTATTGATGGGCAACAAAGACTAATGAGTTTGACTCTATTGCTTAAGGCTATTTCTGATATTGATGCAGAAAATAAGAATGAAATTGAAGAACAGTACTTAACCAATAAATATTTGGATGCAAATAATCATCTTAAGTTGAAGCCCGTTGATCATGATGCTGATGCCTTCTTTGCTGTAATGAATGGTAAAGAATATAATAACCCATCTAAAGTAGTAGAAAATTATAATTATTTTAAAAAGAGAATAACTGATTCTGGAATTAATACTCCTCAGCTTTATGAAGCTATGAATCATTTTGTAATGGTATATATTGAATTAACAAATGATCCTGGGGATGAAAATCCACAAATTATTTTTGAAAGTCTTAATTCAACTGGCGTGTCTCTTTCAGCTTCTGATTTAGTAAGAAACTTTTTATTAATGAGCTTAAATTCAGAAAATCAAGCATATCTTTATAAGGAATATTGGATTAAAATAGAACAATTCTTTACTACAAATGTATTTACTGAATTTTTACGTCATTATTTAATAATGAAAACTCACAATTTAGTAAAAAGAAACAAAGTCTATGATACCTATAAAAATTATTTTCACACACATAATCTAGATTCAGAGGCGGCTTTAGCAGATTTATATAAATTTGCTAAATTTTATAATGAAATGCTCAATTGCAATACAGAATCTTCTAAGTTTAATAAAATTCTAAGACATGTAAATGTAATGGAAAGTAAAGTAATTTATCCATATTTCTTAATGTTATTAGAAATGCGCCAAAATTCTGAAATTGATTGGGATAAATTAATTGAATTAGCACACATTATGGAGAGCTATTTGTTCCGATTGAAAGTTTGTCGCCATGCTACTAATGGAGTAAATAGAATAGTTATTGCGCTATGTGATAAAGACAAGGCAAAGTCTGATTTACAAAAAAATGAAATATATAAATTAAATAATAGTTTCCCTGATGATTCTGATCTTAAAAATAGTTTATTAGAAGTAAATCTTTATAAACAAAGAAATAATCTAGCTAAATTAGCTTTAGTAGTCTTAGAAGAAAACAGAACAAGGGAAACTATTAACTTTGATAATGCTCAAGTAGAACATATTATGCCACAACGTTTAAATAATGACTGGCGTCTAGAAGTCAAAAATGCTGATAAAATAAATGATCAATTAGGCGGTACAATAGGAAACTTGACTTTGACTATGTATAATCAAGAAATGAGCAATAAAATATTCAGTGATAAAAAAGAATACTATAGCAAATCCAATGTTTCTTTAACTAGAGAAATTCCTGAGAGATATGATCAATGGAATAAAGATACAATACTTGATCGTACAAAAGATTTATCTAATGAACTTTGTCAAATTTTTGCCAAACCAGATATTAAGAGCGAAGAAGCTGAAGATATTGCTGGAGAACATACCATTAATGAAGAAGTTGACGTAACAGGTAAGAAGCCTGTTCGTATTACATTAAATGATCGAGATTACTCAATTGACTCTTGGCGTAGTGCTTTAGTAATTTTTCTGAACTATGTTTGGGCAATTGACAGTCGTAATTTTGAAAAAATTCGTCAAGACGATTCATTAGACATGAAACTATTTTCTCACTTTACTCGGCCAGCAGTACTAGCAAACAATATAAGAGTAGAAACTAATCACTCTGCTACAACAATTATTGCAATAATTTCAAAAATAGCAGATTTATGTGATATATCTGATCAAGTCAAATACACAATTAAATAGTAATACAGGAAGATCAAACGGGATAATCTTAATTTGATCTTCCTAATTTTTTCGTATGTAATTCACTTCCTATCATTGATATAATGAAAATGTTACTAAATTGAATGGGGTATTATAAATGTCACGCAGTTATAATGGTGGAATTGCTTCTTATGCAATTTGGCTTCCAGAACTTACAAAATTTATTGAGCTTTATCAGTCAGGTTATAGTGTTAATGATATTAAGCAAATGAGTGATGAAGAAAATATTTTTCAAATGCCAACGAAAGCACGTGCTAAAAGATGTTCCAGAAACCTTGCCGTCAGAGTAAAAGCATTGCCTGAATCAGTTTTAAATATATTCTCGCAACTTGATACTTCCAATCAAAAAATCATTTCTTTATTGTCAGTAATGTTAACTAGTCGTATTTTAGATGAGTTTATCTATGAGGTGTATCGTCCCAAAGTGCAAATGCGAGAGGATATTTTACAAGACTATGAAGTAGAAGCATTTATTAATCAAAAAAGGATAGAAAGTCCTACAATTGCTGCGTGGTCGCTAAATACTTATAAGCGAATTAAGGGAGCACTAAAGACATATATGCGGGATGGAGGATTGATGGAGATTGATCCTCAAAATAAAAAACAAGATAAGCTTCTGTTTCCATTACTTGATTCTCAATTAGTTTTAGCAATGAAAGTTGCAAAGTTAGATTATGAATTAGCTGCTTTAGGAGGGATGTAATGACTGAGAATATTAAAGTTAGGATCGAACACTTAAAAGAAAAAATGGACGATTCTAAGTTTCAACATAACGAAGGTTTATCAAATGAAGTTGGCTATTATGTCTTTGATTATCCAGCAGATCAGGAACTTTATATGCGGAAGCAGATTGATAAAATTCAAGAAAGCCCCCTTGCAGCAAGAGTTAATCTAAAAGTATTTGATATTTATGACATTATGATGCATTTGCTCAAGGATCAAGAAAAATATACTGGATCTGATCCTATTCCGATTTTAGAGGATATTGAGAAAAATCAAGGATTCGATGCTTTAATCGAACAAATAAACAACATTCTTGAAATGAGTGAAAATAATAATTTGATTGTTGGATATATTAAAGAAAGAATTCCAGAAGGTGATGGACAATGTATTGTATTTCTGACTGGACTAGGCAAAGTCTATCCAATTATTCGCGCTCATAAAATTTTAAACACTATGCATCAAGTATTAGATAATAATCCAGTTGTTATGTTCTATCCTGGAAACTACGATGAAATGAGCTTGCGTGCATTTGGCGAAATTAAAGATCAGAATTACTATAGAGCATTCAGAATAGATTAAAGGCATATTATGATACAAATAAAAGATATTTTTGCAAAAGATATAAATAGAGATATTCGTGGCGTCATTAAAATTGGTCAAGATAGTGATGATATTAAACAACAAGAACTCGAAGAATATGTTGTAACTGATGAATTAAAACGTAACTTTACTCGTTTTTTTGATGCTTATGATAAGAGTATTAATAATCCTACCGATGAAATGGGAGCATGGATTAGCGGTTTCTTTGGATCAGGTAAATCTCACTTCTTAAAAATCCTTTCCTATTTATTAGAGAATGATACGGTAAAAGGACGTCAAGCAATTGATTACTTCTTACAAGATGGTAAATTCGATGATGATCATTTAGCTGATGCCATTAATAAAGCTACTAGTGTACCGACCGAAGTTGCTTTATTCAATATTGATTCAAAGGCTGATTCGAACGCTGCAAATAATGATAATTCAATTCTAGATGTCTTTCTTAAAGTCTTTAACGAGCAATTAGGATATTCACCAATTGCAGTAGTAGCAGATATGGAACGCTGGCTTGATAGCGTCGGCAAATATGAGGCCTTTAAGCAAGCTTTTGCAGATTTAGCTACAACGGATCATTCTAGCTGGGTTGAACTTAGAAAAAATTATGCATTAATGTCAACCAAGATCAAAACTGCTTTAGTAAATTGTGGTGCATTGGATGAAACAGATGCAAATAATTATGTTCAAACTCTGTTAACTAAAAAATTTAGCATTGATGCAACAGCTTTTGCTAAGTTGGTTAAAGATTATCTCGATAAAAAAGGTAATGATGCCCATTTTGTATTCTTAGCTGATGAAGTTGGTCAGTTTATTGGTGACAATAATAGTAGAATGCTTAACTTACAGACAATCGTTGAGCAACTGGGTGTCCAATGTCAAGGTCGTGCGTGGGTAGTAGTTACTTCTCAGCAACAAATGGATGAAGTCGCCAGCAACTTTTCTAAATATGAACGAGATTTCTCTAAAATTCAAGGTCGTTTTAATACTTTGATCAATATGAGTTCTGCCAACGCAGATGAAGTTATTCGTAAAAGATTACTGACTAAAAAGCCACTAGTAAGTGATCAATTGGCAGATATATACTCTCAAGAGCAATATAGCATTAATAATAAGATTAATTTCAGTGATGCAATCAAGCGTCAAAAATTTGATAATGCTCAAGAATTTGTCGAAAACTATCCATTTATTCCTTATCAATTTAGTTTATTAAAAGAGGTCTTAACTGCAGTTCGTCAACATGGTGCGAATGGTAGTCACATGTCTGATGGTGAACGTTCAATGTTGGGAACTTTCCAGGAAGCTACCAAGAGATATGAGAATGATGAATTAGGTAGGTTAGTACCATTTTCTGCATTCTTTATCGGGATGAAAGAGTTCTTAAGTCATGATCACCAAGTGGTATTTGATCGAGCTCAAACCGATAGGTATGTTAACAAAAATAATGAAGACTATTGTTTTAATATTCAAGTATTAGCCGTTCTCTTCATGGTCCGCTATGTTGATAATTATCCTTCCACCTTAGAAAATATAGTTACTTTACTGCTAGATAGTGTTGATCAAGATAGACAAGCTTTAACTGCAGAAGTTAAGGACGCTTTGAATGTCTTAATGAGACAGAATTATATTCAAAAGAAGCTAGATACTTACCAATTCTTAACCGATTCAGAACGTGAAGTTAATGAGGCGATTAATGCAATTGAAGTTGATGATCGTAAGGTAGCTCAAAAGATTGGTTCATATTTATTAACATCTAATTTGATTGACGCCAAATATACTTACCCTCATATGAAGAATCAATATATCTTTGAGTTCAATGAATATATTGATGAAATGGGGTTAAACCGTTTAAGCAATAATCTCAATATTCAAATTATCTCTCCATTGATTGCTAGTGATTATAGAGAAATTGACTTTAAACAAAAGGCGATGGATGGTAAAAATATCATCATTGTTCTTAAAGATGATGATCGTTATATTGAAAACTACCGTCATATTGAAAAGATTAGTGCTTACTTGCAAAAGCCAGAAAGTCGATCAGATGATAAAAAGCAAGAAATTGCCTTTAATAGAAAGGCTGAATCTAAGCAGGTAGAAGAAGCTACTCAGAAGATGATCAAGGATGATCTGATTGATGCTGATATCTACGTCTTGGATGATGTTTTACCCAAGGGCAGTAATTTTGAAAGTCGATTAGAGCAAGCCAAGAAGGAAATAATTGATAGTAATTATCGTAATTTACATTATTTGACTGCGGTTAAGACGGATCAAGATATTCTTGATACCCTAAAGGGCAAAAATAAAGATGATTTGTTCAGTGATGATGAACAGGCAATCAAAGAAATCATCAACTATATCAATGTCCAAGCCAGCAGCATGAATAATGTTTCATTGGCTAATGTAATTAAACGTTTTGGCGAAATTCCTTATGGTTATAAACCAACTGATATTGCCTGGATGGTAGCTAAAGCATTCGTTAGCGGCAAAATTAAACTCTACTTTAATAATGAACAAATTTCTTTGACTAGTGCTCAGGAAGATCCTAAAGGAACGCAGCGTTACCTAATCGGCAAGAATAATATTGCTAAGTTAACGATTAAGCCAGTTAAAGAAATATCGATTCGACAAAAGAGGGATGCAAAGGATTTCGTTGAAGATATTCTTAATAAACGTTTGACACTAGATGAAAATACAACTTCTGAACAAATGGCAGACGATATTAAAGAAAAAACAAGCTATTTTGTAAATCGTCTGCAAGCACTAATGCGTAAAACGTATAACTTTGATACACCTTATCCTGGTCATAAATTACTAGCAGAAGGTGTTAATGATCTAAATGCTATTGTTAAAGTTAGGGATAGTGACCGGGTCTTCCAGATTATTTCAGATCATTTAGATGATTATGAAGATTGGCACGACGAACTTGATGATAAAGCAATCCTTGAGTTTTATGGTGATGTAGAGCAAATAAGTAATCAACAGAAAATTTGGAACAAAGCCCATCGTTATCTTGACCGTTACAACTATGCTAAAAGTATGATCGGAGATCAGGACTTAATCGGAATTGCTCAAAAGATTAAAGGTTGTCTAGAAGATGATAACTTTAATAATACAATTCCTAAGCTTAAAGAGTTAAATACTCAGTTTGCAGATAAGTATAATGATGTCGTTCAAGATGCTTATGATAAGATTGAAGCTCAAATTCAAACTAGTCTGGGTATAATACAGAATCGAATTGCTGAATCAGATTTTCCAGAAGATAAAAACCGGGAATTAAATGATATGGCAGAAAATGTATTCAATACTTTATTGCAAAAGGCTAAGGAATATAGCAATAGTGCCGATGTAGATGCCTACGTATCATTAGTTGGCTTAAAAGATAATATTAAGAATCAGACCAATGAACAGAAGGAAAATATTGCTCGAGTTAGTTCTGAATTAGCTGAACAGGCTAGAAAGGCCCAAGAGCTTCAGGAAAAGCCATCTGTAGAAGTCAAACCTGAAACTGATAAAACTGTTTCTCCAACTATACCTAATAATTCAAAAGAAGTTATCAGGGTTAAAAGTAATAAATCTAAGGATATTACTGAACTGGTTCATGAAGACTCATGGAAGATCACGAATGAAGAAGATCTTGATAAATACTTAGCTGAATTAAGAAAGAATATTGAACAAGAACTTAAGCATACGGATATCTTAAACGTAGACTTCAAATAAAAGTAAAGACACTCGGAGTGAATCACTCATGAGTGTCTTTTGTTTGCTATAATTTAGGTAATTATAATAATGAGGAAAATCACAACAAATGGATAAAACTAAGATTAAAAAATATGCGATTAATGCAAGAAAAGAATTAATTGATGCCATTAAAGTTAAGTTAGCTACTTTAGGTATCGATGAAAATGAAATTCAAGAAAAATTACCAATTTCAACTGCAGACAAGGAATACTATGTTAATGATGGTGAGGCTAATGCGTTAACTGGTGCACAAATTGGCTGGCGTAAGGATATTGTTGCAGAATTGAATCGTCATGGATATCAAGAAGATTCAAAAACTGCATATAAAGATTTCGTAGAAGAGGTTGCTTACACTTGGTTTAACCGAATTATTGCTATTCGTTTTATGGAAGTCAACAATTACTTACCAAGTAGGGTTCGGGTGCTTTCTAGTGAAGAAGGTAGGAATGAACCTGACATTATCAATGAAGCGATGGAAATTGGTGATGATCTTGGTGGTTATACTGCTCAAGAAAAAGAATTAATTACTACTTCTTTGACAGAAAAAACTCCTGAGTTGATGGATAGCTTGTATACTATGTTGTTTATTAAACAATGTGATGCATTGAGTGAGATTCTTCCTGGATTGTTTGAAGAAACTTCTAACTATTTGAAGTTATTGTTTATTCCACATTATGATCGTGGCGTCATTAAAGAGTTAGTTAACGAAATTCCAGAAGAATACTTTGATGTCAAAAAAGAAGGGCAAGTTCAGATTATTGGTTGGCTTTACCAGTATTACAATAATGCACCTCATGAAGAAGTAGTTAATATGAACGGTAAGGCTATTCAAAAAGATGAGATTCCTGCAGCTACACAGTTATTTACTCCAGATTGGATTGTCAGATATATGGTAGATAATTCATTAGGAAAATACTATCTTGAAAGACACCCTGATAGCATAGTTAAACATGAATTAAAGTATTTATTACCAGATGAAATAAAAGCTATTAATGAAAATCAAGATATTACTGACTATAAATTACTGGATAATGCAATGGGATCAGGTCATATCTTGGTATATGCATTTGAGCTTTTCATGAAGATGTATATTGAGCAAGGATATTCAAAGAGGGATGCTGCTCAAAAGATTATTGAGAATAATCTTTTTGGATTAGAAATCGATAAGCGTGCCTTTCAGTTAGCTTACTTTTCTATCATGATGAAGGGTAGAGAATATGATCGACGCTTCTTAAGAAGAAATCCAACTACAAATCTTTATTATTTTGAAGATCTTTATGTATCTGATGAATTTTATAATTTTATTTCAGATAAAGTTGTTAGAGACAACTTAAAGAAGGTAGTTAAAGATTTTTCTGATGCTACAGAATTGGGATCAATTATCAAAATTTACGAAAGCATTGATTTAGATTCTATTGAAGAAGTAGTTGCTGGATTAGATTTTGAAAGTGGTCTTGATGTCTTTGGATATAAGAAAATGCAAAAACAGATTCTTAAGACTTTAAAGATAATTAAAGTAATGACTACCAAATATGAAGCTGTTGTTACTAATCCACCTTATATGAATAAGTTTGATAAGACATTGAAAAAATATTTGAAGGATAATTATAAAAATTATTCTAAAGATTTATTCTCTGTCTTTATCTACCATAATGTACATCAATTGGTTAAAAATGGTTATGCTGGTTATATGACCCCCTTGGTTTGGATGTTTATTAAAATATATGAACCATTAAGACATGATATTATCAATAACTTTAAGATTGATAGTTTAATTCAGATGGAATACTCAGCATTTGAGGAAGCTACAGTTCCTATTGATACATTTGTTTTAAAGAATTCAAATGATGATAAAGTTGGTACTTATTTACGCTTGAGTGATTTTAAGGGTGGAATGACCGTTCAAGAGCAAAAAGTATTGGAAGCTATCGGTAATTCAGATGTTAAGTATCTGTATCATACTGACCAAACCAATTTTGATAAGATACCTGGTAGTCCTTTTGCTTATTGGTTAACTAAAGCATTATTTCATACTTTTGATAGTGATAAAAAATTAAAAAATATAGTAAATGCTTTTAATGGCTTACAGACTGGAAAAAATAATATTTTTGTTCGACATTGGTATGAATTAAGTAATAATAATATTTCATTTAATTCATATGACAATACCAAATGGTCCCCATTTAGTAAAGGCGGTAATTACAGAAAATGGTATGGAAACTATGATGAAGTAGTTAATTGGAAAAATAACGGAAAAAAAATAAAAGATTATGTAAAAAAATATCATTTAAATGCTTCAATTCGTGGTATTGATAAATGGTTTAGAGAAGGAATTACATGGTCTGACATAAGTAGTGGAAAATTTAGTATTAGATTTAGAGCTAAAGGCAGTATACCAGCTGACGTGGGAATGACAGCCGTTAGTGAGAATAAAATTAATCTTTTTTATGCTTTATGTTTAATGAATACAAAAGTTGGGCAAAAATATATTCAAATATTAAACCCGACGCTTCATTTTAAAGTAGGAGAATTTAAGCAAGTTCCAGTAATTTTGCCTAAGAAGTTTGATGATATATTAAAATTTAGTCAAGATAATATTATTCTCTGTAAATCTGACTGGGATTCTTTCGAAACTTCATGGGACTTTCAAAAGAATCCACTTCTAACTCAAAATACCGCATCCCTTAACCAAGCATACGATAGCTGGTCCACTGAAGCACTCACACGCTTCAACCAACTAAAATCTAATGAAGAAGAGCTTAACCGCATCTTCATTAATCTTTATGGCTTACAGGATGAATTGACACCAGAAGAAGATGATAAAGAAGTATCCGTTCGAAAAGCTGACCAAGTTCGCGACATCAAAGCATTCTTGTCTTACTTCATTGGCTGTGTCTTTGGTCGTTATTCATTAGATCAAGATGGCTTAGTTTACGCCGGCGGTGATTGGGATGCTTCTAAATACACAACATTCAAGCCTAACAAAGAAAACATTATTCTATTAACTGATCGTCAATACTTTGATGATGATCGTGATATCATAGTTCGCTTGAAAGAATTCTTGACTAAGACCTTTGACCCTGAAACATTGACAGAAAACATGGACTTCATTGCTCAAACATTAGAACCTAAAAAGTTTGAACGAGGTACAAGTGCAGAAGATATTATTAGAACTTATTTCTTAAATGATTTCTATAAGGATCATGCTAAGATCTATCAGAAGCGTCCAATTTACTGGGAATTTAATTCAGGCAGAAATAAAGGCTTCAAGGCATTGATGTATCTACATCGTTACAACACTGAACAGCTTCCAATGGTGCGTCATTATCTGCATGAGCTTCAGCCTGCAATGAATGATCTAATTGAAGTTGATCAGAATTTGCTCGATCAAGAAACAACGGCTAGTGCTAAGAGTAAATATCGTAAGACGATTGCTACTCTTAATAAGCAGATGAATGAAATTATGAAATATGACCAAATTTTAGATCACTTGTCACAAAGTCCAGTTAACCTTGATTTGGATGATGGTGTACTTGTTAACCATGATAAATTGCAACAAGGTGAGAAGTTGTTGTCGAAGTTATAAGAAATAATTTCAGAAACATTATGATTTATATGTCATAATATAAATACTCAAGACACACTTTTGTGATCCTCATATATTTATTACGAGTGCATTAAGCACCAAGACCTCGTCGGTTAACTCGATGAGGTCTTTTTTGCGGCTCTTGAAAGTTATAGTGCTGATAAAAACTGCTTTATTGTGTTGCTTGGATTTTTTCGATAGTAAATTCCATAGTATGCCTTTTGTTTAATATTTAATGGTTTAACAATGTATGGTTTGGCCGCTGGTGCCATTCCTTTGGAAATGCACATTAAGTAATTATGGTATAGAGCTGTTGCAAAGAATGATGAATTATACACGCCGAAACTTTTTATATTGATTTTTGGATTGCGTTTAAGAATATTGCCGATTTTATCTCCCATAGCTGATATGCCAGTTTTTTCAATGGCCACAGTGTAATTGCTTAGATCTTTAAGTGTAATGCTGGATTTGCATGACAGTGGGTGAGAAGGTGGCATTGCAATGTAAATAGGTTCTTCTCGTAATTTTAGAAAATTAAAGGAATGATCCAAATACTTGGTGATTTCATAGTATTCAATGATATCGATCTGGTTATCAACGTTTTTTATATTTTTTACTTCTTGAAAATTGATATTAAAATCCTTTAATTTTGAATTATTTTTTTGAAGCACGGTGTTAATTAAAATAGGTTTTTCAAGATAGATTGTCCCAATGGTTAGTGTATGTGAGTAATCATGCATTGTTTTTATTATTTCTGATTCTTTTTCAATTATCCCTTTAGCTAGTGGCTGTAATGCTTTACCAGCATCGGTTAGATTTACTCCACGTGAAGTTCTTTCAAATAATTTGATTCCAAGTTTTTGTTCTAACTTGTTAATATGCTGAATTATTGCTGATTTAGTAATAAAGTTGTTTCTGGCAGTTTCGGAAAAATTTTTAGTATTGCATACATCTAAGAAAATCTTGTACTCATGAATATTCATTAGTTTTTGTCCTTTAGTTAAGTTGCATTATGTAGAGTTAAGCAAATACTTAACTCTGGGTTACAATAATAGATCACACTTATGATTTAAATCTATTATACTAGTAAGTGAAAGCGATAACAAATTAGTGAATAGAAAAGAGATCTAATTATGGCAATTGTAAATAATGACTTTCACGAAATTCTAACTGGTAGACATTCAGTACGCAGATTTGATCCAAGCGTAAAGATCAGTCGTGATGAAATGAAAGAAATGCTGGAAGAAACAATTACAGCTCCATCTGCATGTAACTTGCAGGCTTGGAAGTTTGTCGTAGTTGATACTGATGAAGGAAGAGAAAAATTACATCGGTACTTTATGAAGTTCAACTTCCCACAAGTAGATAAAAGCTCAGCCGTCGTTCTATTCTTCGGCAATACTTTAGCTTATAAGAAATACAGTCAATTATGGCACAGCATGTATGAAGCTAAGAAAGTAACCAAAGAAGCAATGGAATCAGCTTTGAATACCTTTATGCCACTCTATGAAAAAGCAGATCAGCAAATGCTTGTAGCTGACTCAATGGTTGATACATCATTAGCAGCAATGCAATTTATGTTAATTGCACGTGAACACGGTTATGACACAAATGCGATGGCTGGCTATGATGCAACAAAAGCAGCATTAACTATGGGGCTTGATCCAAAACAATATATCCCTGTAATGGCTATTGCAATTGGCAAGCATGATCCTAATGCCGAGGATGAAATCACTACTAGCAGATATCCATTATCTGAATTAGTAGATTTTGAATAATCAATAAGAGGCAACCATAATGAAAGATTTTAACGGAAAAGTAGCGTTTATTACAGGTGCAGCCCATGGCTTTGGAAAAGCTATTGCAACAAAAGCAGCTAGTCTTGGAATGAAATTAACTTTGGTTGATCAAGATAAAGCAGCATTATCTAAAGTTGCTGACGAGTTAAGTAAATCAACAGAAGTATTAAAGATAGTAGCAGATGTTACTGAAGAGAAAAACGTTGATAATGCTGTAGATGAAGCAATGAAGAAATATAATGAAATTGATCTTCTAGTAAATGATGCTGGTGTTGCAGTTCCTGGTCCTATCTGGGAATTACCAACGCGAGATTGGGAATGGATTCTCCATGCTGATCTTATGAGCCAAGTTTACGCATTAAAGAAAGTAATTCCTATTATGATGAAGCAGGAAAATGGTGGAGATATTCTTAATGTTGCTTCTGCTGCCGGTTTATTAACTGCTCCTGGTATGCCGGCTTACTATGCAACCAAATTTGCTGTCGTAGGAATGACCGAAGCTGTAGCATATGATTTGCAAGCTTATAAACAAGATAAGATTCATATGCATGTATTTACACCTGCTTTTGTACAAACTCATTTAATGCATTCAGAAGAATACAGACCTAAGAAGTATACTGATAAGACTGATCCATATTATCAAAGTAAAACCTTTAAGATGGGGCAAGAAATGGCTAAGAAAGACTTAACTACTGGTTTACCTATTAAAGGTGTTGCAGACACTATCTTTAAAGGATTAGAAGAAAACAAATTCTATATCTTAACTCATAAAGGTATTGCACCATTAGTAGTTAAGCGCGCTAAAGATGCAGTTGAAGGTAAGGCACCAAACTTAGTTGATTTAATGAAATATCCAGATAAGACGCATACAGATACATCTTTAGACTAGAGTTTGTTTAAATCTTAAAAAGTCTTCAAGTTATTGTAAAAATACTGGCTCTTTGTCAAACCCTGTTGATAGAGAGTAAATGAATAGAATCAGGCAGTCATTAAAAGGGTGTTTGGTTCTTTTTCTTTAATATCAAGATCAAATTTAATACAATTCTTAAAAGAGGGCATAGAAACACACCTTTATTTATAAAATGTTTAGTAGGATAGATTTTTTATTATAGGGGACTATGTCCTCCTTTTTTATGCAATAAAAAACCTGGTAACAGCTTATCATATTGATAAGTCATCAACAGGAAAAATTATAGAGCCTTTTTTGCATCCCCGCCGACTGTTATAATTTATTTAACAGATTTAGGAGAAGATTTATGCCTACATTAACTACTGATAAGATTATTGCTAAACTTAATAGTTATTTTACAGATAACCAATATGTTTTTTGGTACGATGATAAGCAAGAATTCAAGGATATTATTGATTCAATTGCACAGCGTTTAAGCTCAGTTAAGCTCTACAAAGCTCAAGCAAATCAACAATTCAAGAGTAAGATTGATCTGCTAAACGATTCAGAGCATAAATATTTAATCTATGCACCATACAAGAGACCTGCAATTCAAGAGAATTACCTAACTGATATGGAACATTATTCTAAGCTCTTCACTGCAGATGCTACACAAATTATCTTGGAAGAACTCCAACTTCCAGAGAATCAACTGCTTTTTGTTAAGAAGTATAATAGTTACTTTGGTGCCAAAACTAGAAGAGCAGATTTTGTTAAGTATTGGTCTGATACTTTTGATAAGACACCAGAAAAGGGTATTATTGCTGCAATTACTAAAACAGAAAAGCTCGATATGAATGAGTTGTTAATGAAAGTAATTGCTGCAGGTTATACTAATAATCATTATATTTTTGCGTTCAGTAAATATGATGTACTTGATACTTTTTGGAAGATGGTCATGAATTACTTTGGCGGGGAAACTGATAGCGAGGTTGATCTGAAGTATTTAGTCGAGCGCATTTTTATCACATACCTAGCCAATGAATTAAACAATAAGCTTTCTGATAGATTTAAAAATTATTATCTTAAGCAATCTGATAATGTGCAGATCTTTATTGATCGTTTTGCTGATTCAAATAAGTATCAACAATACTATGACAATTGTTCATCTACAGTTTGGCGTGATTTAAATTTGAATACTGTACTGAAGCATGAACCTGCCATGATCTTAACTAAGATCAGTATATTTGAAGAAATTAATCATTTGATTTTAGCTAAGTTAGTCGCTAAATTTGACGGTAAAAGAATTACCGACTATGAACAGCTACTTGAGATTATCGATCAGATGCTTGATCATACACGTAATAATTTCAATGGCGGAACAGAACCCGAATATAAATTCTTACGCTATGCTGCAGAATTATTGAATTTAAGAGTGCCAATGGTTGATGATTGGCAAGATGAGTTAAATGATTACTTAGATAATAGTTACAAAATCGATACGATTTATCGTAAGAGTTTGTTGGCTTATACTAATATCATTGATACTGACAATTATATTGACATTAAGAAAACTATTGACCGTTATTATGGCAATATTTTGCTTGATAGTTCTGTGAAGCAATGGAATGAAACTTTTGACTTAAAAGAAGTTCCAGCCAAGCTGAAGCAAGAACGCTTTTATCATAATTATGTTAGGGATGTACGAGAGAGAGTAGTCGTAATTTTCTCTGATGCCTTGCGTTATGAAGTGGCTAAAGAATTAGAAGAAGAACTGAATAGTGATGATCGTCTAACTATGAAGATGAATCATGCAATTACGGTTTTACCATCGGTTACTTATATGGGGATGAATGTAATGCTGCCTCATGAAACCTTAGAATGGGATAATAAAACTTCTAAGGTTAAAGTGAATGGTGAAAATGCAGAAAATACTGACAGCCGGGACAAACTGCTTAAGTCATATGATAAAAACAATCTTGCTTTTCAATTAAAGAATGTCCTAGAAATGTCTTCTAAAGAGATTAAGCAAATGATTACAGGTAAAAATGTAATTTACCTCTATCATAACCAAATCGATGCCAAGGGACATGAATTAAAGACAACTAAAGAATTAGTCGAAGCTACTGAGAAGGCAATTGATGAAATTAAGCAGGCTGTTCAAGTCTTAAGAACTAATGGTATAACTCACATCATCATTACTGCTGATCATGGATTTATTTATCAAGAAAAGCCAATTGAAGATAAAGATAAAATCGATCTTCAAGGTCAAAATTATGAAGGAAATGCTCATTTAAGATATTTGATTACTCCAAGTCAAATTAGTGTAATGGGTGTTAAAAATACAACAATGGGTGTCAGTTTAAATAATGATGACCTTACTAATGTTTATTATCCAGTAAGTCCCAATGAATTCGTAGCTAGAAGTGGAAGCAAGAATTATGTTCATGGTGGTTCTTCTATTCAAGAAATGTTAATTCCTGTTTTAGATATTAAAGCAACTTCTAGAAGATCTATTGCTCGACCAGCAGAAATTAAGTTGGCGGCAACAACATTTAGAATTAATAATTTGAAGATGAATCTATTGTTCAACCAGACTGCGCCAATTAGTGATACCGTCTTACCAGCAGAATATCATGCTTACTTCACTGATGAAGATGGTAATTTGATTTCTAATAATGTAACTATTGAAGCAAATCGAACTGGCTCTGCGGCCGATCGTACAATTGCTATTACGATTACAATGCAAGACATGCAGTATGATCTTGATAAGAAATACTATTTAGTAATAGATCGTGAAGGTAGTACAGAAGAGCCAAAACGATTTGAATATAGTATGGATTTGATTAATTAATGGATTAGTGCACAGATTAGCTTAATATCTAATCTGTTTTATTTTGAGGGAAATTAGTAATGAGAAAAAGAAGTGTATTTCGCAAGCCATCACTGAAGGCATCGTTTAAAGCACGAACTACAGGTAGGGCTAAGAGAGCAGTTAAACGAGCGATCATACCAGGATATGGTAAAAAAGGCACAGGATTCATTAAAAATCCAAAACGTAGCATGTATAATGCGGTTTATCATCGAACAAGTATTGATACTTTAAAACCAATTAAGAACAAGAAAAGAACTACACAAGGTCAGGGAAGTCAACAATCATCTAGTTCCTGTCTCTGGTGGATTTTTTGGATAGTAATATTGATATTATGTTTAGCCAACATTCATATAACCTTAGGAATTCTTGCTGTTTGCGGAATAGTTTGGTTAATAGTCAGATTATTTAAAAAACATGATAAAATCAATTCTTCTAATGCAGGAAATGTAGATCAATCTGTTGATTCAACTGATACACCAAAAAGTACTGCTAAACCTGTTGTACATGAAGGAAATTTAGTAGCAGGAAATAAAAGTTATAATATAAATCCCAAAATTCTGCCATTATTGTATTTCACTGATGGTCAACTAAAGAATATTGATTCAGAAGTAGGAGAACCATCAGCTATTTCGATAAATTTCCCAGTTGCAGAAGGTCAATTTCAAAAATTGAGTTATTATCCTAGTTATTCAGGATTAACGTCCGAACAGAGAAATGGATTCTTAACATGGCTGACGACAGATTTATCAAATGTTCCCGATATTGGCTTTGCTTTTCTACTGTTGTATTGCTTAGAACGTCATATATTACATGATGAATATTTAGAAGAGTCTCTTAAAATTATTTCAAAACTACAAGGTCAGATTAGTAATGGCTCATTTGATTATTATTCTTCAACGTCCATTGGATACATACTCTTTATTCATAAGCGATTAGATTTACTCAAATATGTTGATTTGAATAAATGTGATATAAAACTTCAAATTTTATTGAGTCATAAATTATCTGCTGACCAATTAATATCATTGGCTACAGAGGTTGATTTTAGAAATCGATATTATATAAAAGAGTATCCAGAATTATTCAAAAAAGCTTTGATTGAAAGCTTGAAGAGAGAGTTTGGTTCAGAATATTTTGAATATGAACTTTCAAATATTCAAAAGTTGAAGAAAGAACCTTATATGTTTTCAAATTATTCATTACGAAAAGGTAATAATCGACCAGATCTATTAATGCCAGATCCGTTGTCTGATAGAAAACTTTGCCATGATATATATGCTGAACTGCAGAAAGCTCATGATCAAGTGAAAGGATTTCTTGAAATAAAGAGGGCAGTAGAGTCAAAGAAGGATAAAAGCAAGAAGAAAATTGCTAAGCCTAAACGAATAAATTCTAAGACAGGTTACCCAATGTCAACTGATAAGCAAATAAGAAATGCTACAGAGCAGCTTAAATTGACAAGAAAATTTTTAAAGAATAATCAGATCAGCTCCTATAGCTCAAGAAGCTCACAAGAAAAAATGGAAGATCTGGTTTGGAATAATTCTGCTGAAAAAATGGATAGTGCTGATCTTGAATACAAAAAAGGTGAGTGGGATAAGGCAGAAAAATTATGGCTAACGTGTGTTGCTATTAATTATCGAGCAGCAAATAGATTAAGAATAATGTACCAAAAAGAACACAGATTTAACGATGCAGTTCAGATTATTGATTTTGCAGTAGATTCACCTGTATTGCGTAAAATTAATAATGATTCTTATATTACAGATTTTAAAAAGAAGCTAGAAACGGCTGAGCAAAAATCTATGAAACATGAAAATGAGGATCAATCAAAATTATCTGAGGAAGATTTAAAAAAACTAAATAGAGATTCGGATTATTGGTTTAAAAAAATCGAAACTATCAAATTTTATGTGTAAATAGATCTTTCCCTTAGATTGATTTTTTAATTTATCTTCTAATCAAAGTAAGATTCCAAGGTATCTTGAACCTGGCCAAAGCCTTTGTGGATTCGATTGAAATATCGATCATTGTAGCTCAATGCTTGGATACCTATAAATATGTCCAATGATTGCTCTGTTGGAAATTCAGCTTTAGGCTTAGCTTTACGCTTACTTTAAAATTCATCATTAAATAAAAAAATCGACTTACCTTAAAAGTGAGTTGTAGTGACCCGCATTTTTCGGACACTTTATTGATATTATGCGACTAAGGACTTATTCCGATATTCTATCGGAGTAAGTTCTTTTAGTTTATCCTTAGTTCTTTACGTATTGTAATAGTCTATATATTTTCTGATAGCTTGCTCTAATTCGTCAAGTGAAGCATATTTCTTCTCCTGACCATAGAACATTTCACGTTTGAGAATGCCAAAGAAGCCCTCCATTAAGCCATCATCTGGAGAACAGCTTTTTCTAGACATGCTTTGTTCAATCCGTTTTAGATATAAAGGTCTATCAATAGGTTTCATTTGATTTTCTCCATACTGAAAATTAGAGTACTAAAAAAGACTTACTTTTGAAGTAAGCCTTATTCTTTTTATTCAAATTAATAACTCAATGCACGGTGACCATCGAGTGCCCAGTGACGTTGGAACGTTGCTACACTCATTGAACGCTTAGTACCAGTCCACGGATCATTGTAGTACAAAGTGTTACCGTGGTAACCGGTGAGGGCAATGGCATGGTTAGAAAAACCATCGAACCATCCAACCCAAGCCACAACTAGGTGAGAACGAATCAGCTTTTTCTTAATTGCTGCAATGCTGCAGCCAGTCATATTGGTGGCAGTGCCAAGGTGGTGCTTAACCACAGGCTTAACGCCATTTGGTGCGACCCAGAAGCCCAACGGAAACTTCTTATAAGGTGAACCGATGAAGCCTTTGTTAGGGTTGAGGCTGCGTGGCATGATTTTTGCTGCTTGATCTTTAGTAATGTTCTTACCAGCAAAGTTGATCATCATTGTTACAGCGGTGATTTCACAACCAGTAGGCATTTCAGGACGCTGACAAATCACTTTGGCGTAGTTCTTGATACCAGTAATATTGCCTGACTTGTTGATCCAGTAGTAGGCGCGGCTAGTTTTAGTATTCTTGAACTTGCGCTTACCGTTTTGACCAAAGTAGCCATAATTGTTTTGCTTGGGAATTTTGCGGACGTCTGTTAGCATGGCGCCAGTTTTATCAAACAAGTACCAATCCTTGTCGATCTTCTTCAAACCCTTGGTTGGCTTGTTGTTGACCACATAGTAGCGCTTGCCGTTTTGACTAACCCAACGAGCTTTGGTCTTAGGTTGAGTTTTAGCCTCAAGTTGCTTATTAGTAGTAGATTCGTTTTTTTCAGGTTCCTTGTTTTCAGTCTGATTCTGGTTTTCATTCTTGTTTTGACTAGAGTCAGTATAACTTGAACTATTTGGATCCTTCGTATTTAAATTATTGTTTGAGTTATTCGTATTTGAATTTGAACTATTATTAACACTAGTTTCGTTTGAACCTGCCACAGTATCAGCTGATACGCTTTGGCTAGTGGTGAGCATTAAACCTGCGCTGAATAAAGTTGCTAAAAGAATTAAATTTTTATGTTTCATTTTTCCTTATTAAATAAATGGTCGCTTGATACCGGCAATCACGTTGCGCTGGCTGTTAACGATCGGTTGGACCATTACGCGTGGTGGCCAACTCTCGATAACGCGATTGTGGCCAAGGTAGATTGCAACGTGCCAGATAGTGTGAGTACCTGGTTGGTAGTAAAAGACAAGATCGCCACGTTGACGTTCAGAATATGGAACGCGCTTCAGGTGCTTGTCGGCCCAAAGGTTACGTGAATTCCATTCATTGCCGGGATGGGCGTGACCAATTGAGCTAGTTGGAGTTGGGCTAATCCCACCAGCGTAGAGACTTTGCATTACAAGACCAGAACAGTCAACGCCGTATGCTGGACTTGAAGAACAACCTGCAAGCCATGGCTTACCCATATATTGGTAGGCTTGGTGAATCATTGCCTCAATATGAGCAGAACGGCCTTGCCAAGCTTGCGCTCTAAGCGGTGCGATGTAGCTATCTATACCATACCATGAAGCCTTTGAAAAACCTAACTTTTGCCAAGTCTTCAGGTCAACATCACCAGTAGCTGGCAAGTTGTGTCTTCTTTGGAAGTCTTAATTCCTTCATAGCCGCGGTACAAATTGTAGCCGACCGTACCATAAGGCTTAACTTGAGTGTAGTGAACTTGATGGTAGCCCTTTGGATTTTGGTAACCCTTGACTGCAGCAAGCAAACTTGTTTTTGCTGGTAAATACAAGCCAGTTGTGGTTCTGACTACTGGAGCCTTGCAATTTGGTGTAATTAGACTTTGAACTAAAAAGTGTTCACCACTTCTAGCGGTGCGAACTGAGTTGGTTAATGCTGCATCAGAATAAGCAGGAGTGGAATGCTTAACACGGATAATCTTTGGATTACGTGAAAAGTAATCAGCCTTGCTGTAGCTAGTAGTAGTTGCACTAGTTGATTGATTTGTTGAGACGTCGCTAGTTGTGTCTGCGGCTTGCACGCTAGTGGTGCAGGCACCGATTCCAATTAAGGCAGAGACAATGGCAATCGTCCACTTATTTTGTTTTTTCATATCATAAACCCCCTTCAAATTTTAAATAATAAAATTTGAAAATTGAATAGGTTAGGTTTTTGAAAATGTAATAGAGTATATGCTTACATTTTCGAAATATGTATAGTCCAGAATAATTGAATTTAGTTTTTATAAGCCTAGACTAAGGGTGTAATGAAAGTGAGTTAAATTCAGAAAGTGATTTATTAGTTGCAGCTAATATTAATAATGTTCACTATTCAGCTACTGTTTACGCTCCAGATGGAACAGCACAAACTATCACTTTAACCAAGAATGATCTTCAATTTGTAGATGCTGATAGCAATGCAATTACTCCAACTAATGCTGGTACTTACACAGTTGCATTATCACCATCTGCCGAAACTAGATTGAAGAACTTAACTGGCAACAACGATAACTACACGTGGACATTTAAGCCTACTGTAACTTACAATATTGCTTCAACTACTGCTTCTGCAGGATTATCTGGATCTAACCGAAAGGTATTTGATGGATCTGGTGTAACAACTGCACAAATCAATCATGGCGGCAGCATTGAAGTTACATTCACATACCCAGGTAGCACCGATAGTAGTATGTACAAACTTCAAGATGGTGACTATACTTGGAATACATCAGATCATAATGCTCCTAAGAACGTTGGTATCTACACGATCACTTTGACTGATAGTGGATCAGCTACATCTGAAATCATTGCTAAGCCAATTAGCGGTGTAACTATTTCTGATAATGATCAAAGTAAGACTTACGATGGTCAAGCTGCTGGATTGGATCTCGATGCTTTGAGCATTAGCGGTACTGATACTGTAAGTGGTACTGCATTGTCAGATACAGGAATTCAGGCTAGCGACTTTGATTGGTACTATGCAAGTGGTAATAAGCTTGATGAAGTTCCAAATAATGTGGGCACTTACGAAGCTCGTTTGACAGACAGAGCTTTGGCAGCATTGCAAAATGCAAATCCAAACTACAGCTTCAGTGAAGTCAACGGTACGATTAAGTACATGATTAATCCAAAAGTTGCTACAGATAAATTAGGAAACAGCGGTACGAAGACTTACAACGGTCAAGGTACCTCAGTCAGCGATATTATTAACTCAGTAACTTGGAATCCAGGTGGTCTAGTAACTGGTGATGACTATGAATGGATGACTAAGAATACTGACGGTACTTACAGTGTTATGACAGGTCTTCCAACTAACGTTGGCCCTTACTACTTGAAGCTTAAGGATAGCGGAATTACTAAGATCAAGAACGCTAATACTAATTACAGCTTTGCAGATGGTGCAATCAGTGGTGAAATGAACAACAAGTTGAACGCAGGACTTCACGGCCCAAATAGCCCAATTGGTGAAAGTGGTCCAATTAGTCCAACTTCTGACGAACAAGCTATTGGTCCTAAGAGCGCAATCTTCAACCATACAACTAATGGCAAGAATGAGAATGCAAAGAAGAATGAGTTGCCACAAACTGGTTCAGCGCATGAAGGTCCACTTGCATGGCTTGGTTCATTGTTCGCAGGCTTGAGTCTATTCGGCTTAGCCGCTGACAGAAAGCGCAAGAAGAAGGACGATAATTAATCAAAGAGAAGTCATGGATATATTCCATGGCTTTTTCTTTATGAAAAAATAAAAGCAAATATTAAAAATGTGTTGACAATATGAGAGCCAAATTATAATATAAGATCAAATCAAATAAGAGCGACAAAGAAAAGATAAGTAATTAGCGGTTACCGCCAAAGAGAGCTGCGGATGGTGAAATGCAGTGCGGGAGTACCTAACGAAAATGGTCTTGGAGTCCATTGAAGAGCAAGCGCAAGTAAGCTGTTCACGGGGGATGCCCGATATAGCGTCCGAGTATAACTTCTATTTTTAGAAGCGTACTTAGTGAGGGTATCAGTGTAAGCTGATACTGAATAAGGGTGGTAACACGCTAGTAGCGTCCCTAGACAAGCAATTGTCTAGAGGCGCTTTTTTTGTCCTGTTTTTTTAATAAAGGAGAAGAGAATTATGAGTAGAAATTTAGTACATTATGATATCGTTGGTAGTTTTTTAAGACCTGCAGAATTAAAGCAAGCAAGAGCAGATTTTGCCGCAAAGAAGATTTCTAAGGATGACTTAAAGAAAGTTGAAGACGAAGAAATTAAGAAATTAGTTGCCAAAGAAGAAAAGGCTGGTTTAAAGATCGTCACTGATGGTGAGTTTAGACGAAGCTACTGGCACCTTGATACCTTCTGGGGCTTCGGAGGAATCAAGCATACTAAGCAAGAACACGGTTACTTCTTCCACGATGAAGAAACCCGTAACGATTCGGCCCAAGTTGAAGGTAAGATTGAATTTACTGGTGATCATCCTGATCTCGAAGCCTTTAAGTATTTAAAGAGTATCACTGATAGCAGTGACGTCACTCCTCGTCAAAGCATCCCTTCACCCGCACAATTCTACGCCGAACTCGTTCGTGGTCCAGAAAACGTGACAGCCGTAAAGAAGTTTTACTCTAGTGAAGACGAATTACTCGACGATATTTCAAAGGCCTACCGCGATTTAATCCTCGCCCTTTATGATGCAGGTTGCCGCGACGTCAAACTTGATGACTGTACTTGGGGCATGGTTGTCGACGACGACTTCTGGGCGACAATGGTTAAGCAAGGTTTCGACCGTGACGACTTGGAAAAGAAATACCTCCGTGTTAACAACGGTGCTTTAGTCGACTTGCCAGACGACTTACGTGTTTCAACTCACATCTGCCGCGGCAATTACCACTCAACTTGGGCAGCAAAAGGCGGCTACGGTCCAGTTGCCAAATATGTTTTCGCTCAAGAAAACGTCGATGCCTTTTATCTAGAATTCGATAATAAAAGATCTGGTAGCTTCGATCCAATCAAGGAAGTACCAGCAGGAAAAGAAGTTGTTCTTGGCCTTGTAACCAGCAAGAAGCCAGAACTTGAAAAGCCTGACGACCTGATCGCTAGAGTTAAAGAAGCCACTCAATTCCACGACTTGCAAGACTTAGCTCTTAGCACCCAATGTGGTTTTGCCTCAACCGAGGAAGGCAACCAATTAACCGAAGAAGAACAATGGAAGAAGATTGCTTTAGTAATCGATACTGCTAAGCAAATCTGGGCATAATTAATGAAAGAGGGGACAAAGCAATGAAGAAAAAACTATGGATTATAGCACAGGTAGTATGGGGATTACTGATTTGCTTTGGCCTCTATGTCTTCGCAAATTTATAATTCTCAATCTGAGCATATTAAACAGGAATTTAGTTAAAAGCTAATATAATTATTTAAAAAGGAGAAAAATACTATGGCAAAAGTCGAGAGTTTCACTTTGGATCACACTAAAGTTAAGGCACCTTACGTTCGTTTAATTACTGTTGAAGAAGGACCAAAAGGCGACAAGATTTCTAACTACGATTTGCGTTTAGTCCAACCTAACAAGAACGCCATTCCAACGGGTGGTTTGCACACCATCGAACACCTGCTTGCAAGTTTACTCCGCGATCGTCTTGACGGCGTTATCGATTGTTCGCCATTCGGCTGTCGGACTGGTTTTCACTTGATCGTTTGGGGCGAGCATTCAACTACTGAAGTTGCAAAAGCTCTTAAGTCCTCCATTGAAGAAATTCGCGATACCATCACTTGGGAAGACGTTCCAGGAACCACGATTAAGACCTGTGGTAACTATCGCGATCACTCACTCTTTACTGCAAAGGAATGGTGCCGTGACATCCTTGAAGAAGGCATCAGTGACGATCCATTTGAACGTCATGTCATTTAATTAAGTATAAATATTAAGAATAAGCTAGGTTTTTGTACCTAGCTTTTTTTAGTGTGCATATTTTGTTATACTGAAAACGTATTCAATTTAGAAAGACGTGAGTTTTTTATGTATAAACTAATTGCCTGTGATCTTGATGAAACTCTGATTGATGATGATGCGCATGTCTGTCAGCGTAATATCGATGCGATTAAAGCAGCGACAAAGCTGGGCGTGAAGTTTGTCCCAGCAACTGGACGCGGCTATCGAGCAATTGAGAAGACGCTGGCAGAGATCGGTCTGAAGGATAAGGCAAATGAGTATGTGATTTCTTTTAACGGGGGATGCATTACCGAGAACAAGGATAATCGAATTATGAAGTTTCAAGGCTTGGACTTTGCTAAAGCCGACGAACTTTATCGTCTTGGTTTAAAATGCGATGTCTGCATCCACGTATATACTAAGGATATGGTTTATGTCTATAACGCAGATGAAGATGAAATCAAGTATCTGAAACTACGTCACGTTTACAAGATTATTGATGAACCAAATCTTGACTTCTTAAAGGGACAAGACATCGCCAAAGTTTTATACGGTAGTACTGATATGCCATATTTAGAAAAGATAGCTAGTGAAATTAGCAATACTACCAAGGATCTCGACGTGTCATATTCTTCCAACCGTTATCTTGAATTCAACCATCAAGGCGTCAACAAGGGTGAAGGCTTGCTCTGGCTTGCTGATAAGCTTGGCATCAAGCCTGAAGAGACGATGGCCTTAGGCGATAACTTTAACGATCTTTCTATGATTGAAGCAGCCGGATTGGGTGTTGGCGTGGCTAATGTTAACCCTAAGATGAAAGACGACTGCGACTATATTACCAAAGCCGATAACAATCAAGGCGGCGTTGGTGAGGCAATTGAAAAATTTGTTTTAGAAAAGTGATGAGGTAAAGATAGATGAAATTTAACAAGAAAATCCTAATGATTTCTGCTGCAACTTTGATGTTGGTTAGTCCTGTAGCAAGTTTGGCTAATGCAAATACTATTTCTGCAGCAAGCGTAAAGAAGGTTTCATACGCAAAGCAGACCACTGTGACGGTTAAGAAAAAGACGCCACAATTGTTCATGGCAACTGGCGGCCGTGCTTTAACCACTGGTAAGTACTACAAGAAAGGTCAAAAATTGACTGTTGATCAATTAGGCGGCATGAATATTTTAGCTAATAGTTCTCCAGATGCTTACCACATTAAGGGTACCGCTTATTATGTTTGGGCTAAGGACGTTAAAGCAAAGCGTGCCTTACAAGATATCGATTATACAAGTCGTGGTTTGACTACAGTGCGGACCAATAAGTCTAAGACACCACTTTACTCATTTTACGCTGAAAAGTCTACTCCAGCTGGCTATGCCTTTATGAAGGGGACTGATTTTAAAGTTAATGGTGCAATGTACTTGTACAATGCTAAAACTGACAAGAGCGAATTGTACTACCATTTGACTAATCATTATCACACCATGGCTAATTTGAAGACTTCACCGGATTTCCCTAACAGATTTAATACGGAGCTAGTTGATACTGGGGATGCCTTTGTGAAGGCTAGCGATGTTAATTTCTTTTCTGGCAAGAAGTTGAAGCCAATTAACACAGCTGCTTCCGCAAAAGATGGTAGCAAGATTGCTATTTTAGAAAATCAGGAAGCTGACTTGAAGGATTTACTTGGCAAAGTAGATAGTGTCAAGAATTCAGTTAAATACAAGTTGTCTAGTTCTCTCAAGCGTGACAATTACGATCTAGCTGTGAGGGATGCACAAACTCAGGTTAACTCAAGAAAGTTAATGTCAACTGCTGAAGCACAATACTTGATCTGGAGCCTTAAGACTTATGAAAGTGAGCTTGATGGTGCCAAGGTTAAGGTTGGCAACATGAATAAGTTGACTTCAAATGAGAAGCTCGCAATTGGTTTGTTGGTGATTTCTGTTTATGGTAAAAACACTGACAAGGCAAGCTTATATGGCTATGCCAAGTTTAATAAGGGCAATGACAAGACCTTTACTTTAACTATTGAAGATATGCATAATCAGAATAAGGTTGTTTCAACCAAGACAATGAAAACTAGTGATTTTGCCCAAAAGAGATAAGACGATAAAAAGAGGGATGTATCGATTTGATGCATCCCTTTTATTTTGTTTATTTTGTTTATTTAATCGTTATGGCTTAATTCTTTAAGGCCTGGCAAACTCATCATAACAATGAAACTAATGATGTAGAGGGCTGAAAGAAAGCCCATGACAACCGTTAAATTGTAGTGATCCATCAAGATACCGATGACAACTGATGAGAAACCACCGATTGCACGGCCAATGTTAACGATGATGTTGTTAGCTGAAGAACGAATCTCAGTTGGGTAGAGGCGACTGATTACTGCACCGTAACCACCAAACATCCCATTTGAGAAGAAGCCCATGACTGCACCGATGATGAGTAGAGTAGCCATGTTTTGTGCAAGTGATAAAACATAAACCATGACAGCTGAACCAATCAAGAAGATGGCGAAGGCTCTACGTGGACCGAAGTGGTCGAAGATGTTACCGAAGGTCATCATACCGATGCTCATGCCGACGATAGTTGAGATCATCCAAATACTTGAACTAGATACGTTTAAGTTCAATTGCTTTTGCACGATGGTTGGTAACCAGTTCATTAAGCCGAAGTAACCAGCGATTTGGACGGTCATCATGACCATCAAGCCTAAGCTTTGAAAAGCAAGACGTGGGGTTGAAAACATTTTTTTAATGACATCACGTAATAATGAACCTTTTTCATCTTTTTTAGCTTGGAGGAATTGATCGCTTTCATGCAAATGTCTTCTGATAAAGACTGTTAAAATTACTGGGACAACTCCGACCAAGAATAGTGCGTGCCAGCCAGCTGTTGGAATAATCCAAGCCGCAATTAATGCCGCAAAGATCGCACCGATTTGACCACCGACTGCCGCAATTGAGGTCATCTTACCAATTCTGCCGCTTTCAAAGTTTTCGGCGATTAAGGCAATGCCTACGCCATATTCACCGCCGGCACCAATACCAGTGAGAAAACGTAAAGCGTAGATCTCATAGATGTTGTTGGCAAAAGCCATTAAACCGGTAGCTAGGGCGAAGATTAAAACCGTGTGTGAGAAAGTTTTAACCCGGCCAATCTTGTCACCTAGGATGCCGAAGCAGATACCGCCGACTAGCATCCCTAAGTTAGTGATTGAGGAGATCAACCCAGCGGCTCCACCAGAGAGGTGCAAATCCGCAATCATTGAACTCATTGCAAACGATAAAAAAAGCACATCCATGTTTTCAAGCGCAAAACCTGATGAAGTAGAGGCGATGACCCACTTCTGGTTTTTACTTAGTCCATGATTGTGCTGCGTAATATATTTCATATTTAATTCCTCCAAAACGAATGCTCTCTGTCATCCAATTATTTCTTCGTCTGTATATGATACGCTTTTTGAATAAAGAAACAAGGGTTGCTATGAAAAAAAGATCATCCTATCGTGCTGAAAGAATGATCTGAAAACTTTGTTTTAAACAACAAAAAACTCTCAAGTAATAATTCTTGAGAGCTTTTTTGCATTAATATCTATATATTTCACGGCTGTGATCGTTAAATTTGGTAATTAAAATTCCTGAAGGCAGCGGTGAAGAAGCAATAGCCTGTTTAAGTGATTTATTTCGATCTCTTTCAATAGAGAATATGTATTTATAATGATCGTAAAACTCAAAATCAATCGTATCTGCACTGCGATAAATTGATTTAACTAGTCGTTTAGACTGAAGAAAATCAGATAGGAAAGTATTACCATCTAGTGCTTCTTTTAAATAGTCTGCTGAGACAACAATGTTGAAGGAAATAGTAGGAGTATCGGTAGATGTACTGATCAGCAACTTATACCAGTCATCATCTAAATAATCAGATGCGTTTAACAAGTAAACTGATTGTAAGGTACCTTTACTTGGAGTCTGTGCTTTTACTTGAAGTCCAACTGTAAAGTTACTTCTTATGATGCTACCCCACGTAGCAGAGTCTTTTTTACTAAGTAAATCACCTGCAAGACTAAAGATGCAGATACCACCCTTAGACCAATGCTCATGTACGGTAAAGAAGCAAGCAACCGAAAACAATAGA
>UMLE01012085.1_pt1 | contig 32892 bp, 31 predicted proteins | sample 1966461 | NCBI WGS metagenome assembly UMLE01 (sample SAMEA4836196, study PRJEB28245) | human gut metagenome | biome: gut microbiome; material: fecal sample | place: Denmark | collected 2008 | reverse complement strand
CCGGGAATACGAAGGGACAATCACCTGGATTTCAGACAAATCGGAATTCACCCCTAAAACAATCCAGACACGTGACGAACGCGCCAATCTGGTATACGCCACAAAGATAGCAGTAAAGAATGACGGATACATCAAGATAGGCATGTACGGAGAAATGAAGAAATAAATAAGACAATGGATTATATCGTTTCTGTCAAAGGAGTTAGCAAAAGTTACGGTGAAGTTCAAGCCCTGAAAGATGTATGCTTTGAGGTGAAACCGGGAGAAATCTTCGGGCTTATCGGACCGGACGGTGCAGGAAAGACTACTCTTTTCCGCATTCTCACCACATTGGTGCTAGCCGATGAAGGAAAAGCGGAAGTCTGCGGGCAGGATGTGGTGAAGAATTACAAAGAGATACGCCGGCAGGCAGGATATATGCCGGGACGTTTTTCCTTATACCAGGATTTGTCCGTAGAAGAGAATCTCACTTTCTTTGCCACGCTTTTCAATACCACTATCCGGGAGAACTACGCATTGGTAAAGGATATCTACCAACAAATAGAACCTTTCAAACACCGGCGTGCCGGAAAACTATCCGGCGGCATGAAACAAAAGCTGGCTCTGAGTTGCGCATTGATTCACAGGCCTTCCATACTGTTCTTGGACGAACCTACCACCGGTGTGGACCCTGTATCCAGAAAGGAGTTTTGGGACATGCTGCTGAAATTGAAACAAGAAGGTCTTACCATCATTGCGGCAACGCCTTACCTGAACGAGATGAAATGCTGTGACCGTATTGCATTTATCCGTGAAGGAAAGATTCAAGGCATTGACACTCCGGACCGTATTCTTCAACAGTTCAGTTCGATCCTTTCTCCTGAAGGGCTGTCTTTTAATGAGCCGCAAGTCACCGGGCAATACGCCATAGAGGTAGAAGGCTTGACCAAACAATTCGGCAATTTCACGGCAGTGGACCATATCTCATTCAAAGTGAGACAGGGAGAGATTTTTGGTTTCCTAGGTGCTAATGGCGCCGGAAAAACAACAGCCATGCGCATGTTATGCGGTTTATCACAACCTACCGGGGGAAAAGGTACAGTAGCGGGCTTTGACATAGCCACGCAATACGAGCAGGTTAAAAAGAAGATCGGATATATGAGCCAGAAGTTCTCACTGTATGAAGATTTAAAAGTATGGGAGAACATCCGGCTATATGCAGGGATTTATGGAATGAGCGACAAGGAGATCGCTGAAAAAACAGACAAGGTGCTGGAACAATTAGGGCTCTTGAATGAGAAAAACACATTGGTCCGGTCACTTCCCCTGGGATGGAAACAAAAGCTGGCTTTCTCGGTAGCTATTTTCCATGAGCCGAAGATCGTTTTTCTGGATGAACCGACAGGAGGGGTAGACCCTGCCACACGCCGTCAGTTCTGGGAATTGATTTATCAGGCGGCAGAACGGGGAATCACCGTCTTCGTTACCACCCACTATATGGATGAAGCGGAATACTGTAACCGGATTTCAATGATGGTAGATGGAAAAATCGAAGCGCTGGACACCCCACAACGGTTAAAAGAACGGTTTCATGCCCAAGACATGGATGAAGTATTCAGACAGTTGGCACGCAAGGCTGTAAGAAGTTGAAAAAAAGATAAAGAAAAAAGAGAATGAAACAATTTATATCATTCGTGCGAAAAGAATTCTATCACATTTTCCGGGACCTCCGGACGATGCTGATATTATTAGGTATGCCTGTCGTACAAATTATTCTTTTCGGTTTTGCCATCACCACCGAAGTAAAGAATGTAAAAGTAGCTGTGCTGGATTTCTCAAAAGATGTATCCACCCGGCAAATCATCGACAAACTGGATGCCAGTGACTATTTCAATGTCAACAAGATACTGTATGACAACAACGAGATAGAGGAAACACTCCGGAAAAGCAGTTCGGACCTGATCATTGTGTTTGAGGCTGGTTTCGATAACAATCTGCGGCATACCGGTAAAGCCCGAGTACAACTGATAGCCGATGCTACCGATCCCAACAATGCTACCATACTGACCTCTTACGCATCCAATATTATTGCAGATTATCAGCAAAGCCGGATCATGCAACAACAATCACCCATACAGATTATCCCCCAAATAAAGTTATTGTACAATCCGGGTATGCAAAGCGCCTACAATTTTGTGCCGGGAGTAATGGGATTGATTTTAATGTTGATATGCGCCATGATGACTTCCATCTCTATTGTCCGTGAAAAAGAAACCGGTACGATGGAAGTATTGCTGGTATCTCCCGTACGTCCGCTATGGATGATTATAGCCAAAATGGTACCTTACTTTGTGCTGTCATGCGTCAATCTGGTTACAATTCTGTTGCTGTCTGTTTATGTATTACATGTTCCGGTAGCAGGCAGTCTTTTTTCGTTGGCTTTGCTCTCATGGATCTTCATCGTAGTATCTCTGCTGTTGGGATTATTGGTTTCCACTATCGCCCGTACCCAAGTGGAAGCCATGCTGTTTTCGGGAATGGTACTGATGATGCCTACCGTTCTACTTTCCGGCATGATATTCCCCATCGAGAATATGCCTCTTCCTTTACAGCTGATTTCAAATGTCATCCCTGCCAGATGGTATATTGTCGGAATCAAGAAAATCATGATTGAAGGATTGGGTATCAGTTATGCACAGAGAGAAATGGGTATACTTATGCTGATGGCTGTTGTCCTTTTACTCATCAGCCTAAAAAAGTTTAACAAACGATTAGAATAAGTTCCGGAAGATATGATAAAGTATTTATTAGAAAAAGAATTCAAGCAGTTACTGCGCAACCCGATGCTTCCGCGGATGCTGCTCGTATTTCCCTGTATTATCCTGCTGGTGTTGCCTTGGGCCGCAAACTTCGAAATCAAAAATATGAATCTCAGCATAGTGGATAATGACCGCAGCCCCTATTCTACCCGATTAGTACAGAAAGTGGGAGCTTCCGAATATTTTCATCTGATAGATGTATCAAACAACTATCAGGAAGCAATGCAATGCATTGAAAAAGGAGATGCCGACCTCATTTTGGAAATCCCGCCACACTTTGAACGCGATTTGCTGAAAACCGGTGTAGCAAAAGTACTGGTTTCAGCCAACACCGTAAACGGAACGAAAGGAACGTTGGGAAGTTCCTACCTCAGTAATATAGTGAATGCCTATGCCACTGAAATCCGGATTTCCCATTCCGGCTCTATTTCTCCCTCCCCAGTGATAAAAATAGATACCCAAGGACGTTTCAACCCCTATCTGGATTATAAGGTATTTATGGTTCCGGCACTGATGGCGCAATTGTTGATGATGTTATGCGGCTTTCTGCCTGCTCTTAATATTGTGAGTGAAAAAGAATTCGGAACCATCGAACAAATCAATGTGACTCCTGTAAGCAAGTTCACTTTCATTCTGGCCAAGCTGATTCCTTACTGGGTAGCCGGCATGCTGATCCTCACAATCAGTATCATTCTGGCATGGTTAGTCTATGGTCTGATTCCGGCCGGTCATTTATGGCTGCTTTATTTCTTCGCATTGCTGTTCATTATCGTCATTTCGGGTATGGGACTGGTAGTTTCCAACTATTCCCGAACCATGCAGCAGGCCATGTTTGTCATGTTTTTCTTTGTGATTATCATCATGCTGATGAGCGGATTATTCACCCCCATCAACAGTATGCCTGAGTGGGCTCAAGCCATCACCATAGCCAATCCCTTGAAATATTTTATACAAGTGACACGTATGGTCTATTTGAAAGGAAGCGGATTCGATGACTTGATCATGCAATTTATTGCCTTGCTTTTTATGGCTATCATGTTGAACGGTTGGGCCGTGTTCAGTTATAAAAAGAACTCATAACAGATAAATCGGAACATTTGCTTGTTTATCATTGTTAATATCAGTAGCTTAGCAGCCTATTGCTAACCTGATTTTAATTATCTAAAAGAAAAAGTTATGAAATTCTTTATTGACACAGCTAATCTGGAACAAATTCGCGAAGCAAACGCATTGGGCGTACTGGACGGTGTAACTACTAATCCCTCTTTAATGGCTAAAGAAGGTATTAAGGGAGTTGAGAACCAACATAAGCATTACATCGAGATATGTAATATTGTGGATGGAGATGTCAGCGCCGAAGTCATTGCCACCAATTACGAAGGAATGATCAAAGAGGGTGAAGAACTGGCAGCCCTTAATCCACACATTGTAGTAAAAGTTCCTTGTATTGAGGACGGCATCAAAGCTATCAAATATTTCAGTAATAAAGGAATCCGTACCAATTGTACACTGGTTTTCTCTGCCGGACAGGCATTACTTGCGGCAAAGGCGGGGGCTACCTATGTATCTCCGTTTGTCGGCAGACTGGATGATATTTGCAATGACGGTGTAGGACTGGTTGCACAAATTGTAGAATTGTACCAAACTTATGACTACAAGACACAAGTTCTTGCCGCCTCCATCCGAAACACCTTACATATATTACAATGTGCGGAAGTGGGAGCAGATGTAGTAACCTGCCCGTTATCCGCCATTAAAGGCCTTCTCAACCATCCATTGACAGATATAGGATTAGAAAAGTTCCTGGCCGATTACAAAAAGGTTAACGGATAATAAAAAGCCTTCTCTCGCCATGAGGGAAGGCTTTTTACAACCATAACACAGAACTAATAATTTTCTGAATGTCGCTTATTATTAGCAAATAGTCGAATGGTGTTGTTTCATTCCAATTAAATTTATTCTTTTACTTTAAATAACATCAAGAATGATAAAAGGACATACCGACATAGACATCTGGAATACCGGCTTTTTCATTAACGCAGATTATTTTTCCGATGATTTCATTATTTATAATAATACGGGAAAAGATCTTACCCGCAAGACTCTTGCCCATCCTTTCTTTCACAACAATTCATATAAAACGACCTATACTTCATTTATACTGTGCCTTTCCGGAACTTCTGAAATAGAAATAGACTCCATCAACTATTCTACTAAAGAGAATACATTACTAATGATGGTGCCTAATCAAATAATTAAATATAATGAAATAAGCGAGGATTACAAAGCACATCTCATCATGATATCTAATAAATATTTTGATACCCGAGATAATTTTTATAAAATGATGTCTCTTTTAATTCCTCTAAAAAATCATCCATGTGTCAATTTGAATATCGCGGAAACAGATTTATTGAAAACATATCATGTATTGCTTTACAAAAAAATCAGTGAAGAAAATAATCTGTTTCGTGATTTTACCATACAATATCTGATACAAGCTACTTTCTACGAAGTATGCCAGCTCCTACTAAAGCATCTGGAAATAAAAAAGAAAAAACTGCCGCATAAAGAAGACATATTCAAACAGTTTTTAAAACTGGTAGAAACCCATCATTATAAAGAAAGAGACATTTCTTTTTATGCTGAGAAGCTTTGTCTAACCCCTAAGTATTTATCTTCCATAATCCGGGATGTTAGCGGAGAACTGGCAGGAAACTGGATTGACAATTATGTAATTATTGAAGCAAAAGCCCTACTGATTTCTTCCAACCTTACCATTCAGGAGATTTGCTATAAACTGAATTTTTCTACTCCGTCCTCATTCACCCGTTTCTTTAAACGAATAACCGGCATGTCACCAAGAAAATTCAGAACACTAAAAGTTTTTCCCAACTTAATAGAATAAAAACATATAATATCTTGCCACCTGCCCTTATCTTCATGAATGAAGACAAGTACTTTTCCCACCTCGCCCGGTCTCTATTTGAACTTCAAATATCCTATGCGAGTATATTTTATTCCTTTGTTCTCATAATGAGAAAGAACTTTAGCCGATTTTAAATACAAACTTTCATGGACATTGATTTTTTTTGTATAACAGCTCAACATATCCGGTGACATACTGGAAGCCGCCGCCTTTATAATAAAAGTATAACGGTTGCCATCAGCATCAGCGGCAAGCACACTCTGGTCCACATAATATCCGGTTGTTTTGTATATGTCCAGTTGTAACCTTATCCCTAAGACTTCTAAACGCAAGTCGGATAGTTTTTCTCCCGGCTGACCGATAAAACGACTGCCAGCCGGCAAATGATGTTTTCTGATAACCGTTTCATAATGCACAGTAGCAAAAGCCTTCGCTAACATTGCCAGCTTCTTATCCCTAGGATTTCGGGCCTCAAATTTGTGTGCCAGCCAAAGTACATAGTTAGGATCAATGTAATAAACCTCCGCTAATCTTTTTCCACGATATTTTCCAAATGCGACTATATCCTCGGATATTCCATAATAAGGTTCAAAAAAAGTATTGTCTTTTACTTTCAGCAGGACGTTACAGTTCTGCAAATACTGAAAAGCACGTTCTGCCGCATCATTAAAAGTGACAGCCAGCGATTGAATAAACAAAGGGGAATAAATATTGTCCGGAAATATACGCCATAATGCATAATATGATCGGTAAGGGGTAGAAACACTGATTGCATAATATCCCGCATCTTCTCTACGGCCTTTATTGAAGTTATCTATTTTTTGGAAAACTCTCTCGGCCATAACATTAGTTATCTGATACAGAGTTACATCTCTATCCATAATTACCTCCTATCTTCATAAGGTAAAGATTTTCTTTTTGTAAATATAGTATTTTCTTACGAAACAGCAAGGGTTTTCACTATTTTTACATAAATTATTTTCCACAACACCAAGTAGAGAAAGCACCTTTTATAAAAGGTATATCAATAAAAAAAGTCTGTTTGCTTTTCCTTGCAAACAGACTTTTTTATTGATAAATCTTTCAATTATTCAAATATATTATCCAAACCTCCGGTTTCTTCTACCGAAGTTTCATCTATTAAGGTATCTTTGCAAGGGTCAAAGTCATCAGGAATATTGAATTTCTCATCCTGAGAATATCCCAAGCTCTTGTCTTTATAGACTTTCTGCATATAAAGTCCCCAAATAGGAAGCGCCATAGCAGCCCCCTGCCCGTCTACCATCGTATCAAAATGAATATCACGTTCTTCACCGCCTACCCATACACCGGACACCAATGAGGGAGTGAATCCCATAAACCAACCGTCAGAGTTACGGTTGGTTGTACCTGTCTTCCCCCCCATATCAGCAGTAATGCCATACAGACGGCGTACACGTCCACCGGTACCCTCATTAACGACCGCACGCAACATAACCAGCATTTTGTAAGCACTGGTCTCACTAATCACCTCATCCATTTGCGGAGTGAAATTCGCTAATACATTACCTTCATTATCCTCAATACGGGTTACAAATACTGGTGCTGTACGGATACCTCGGTTTGCGAATGCTGAATAAGCGCTGACCATCTCCCCTACAGAAATTTCACAAGGTCCCAGACAGAGTGATACTACGGGGTCTATCTGTTTGTTCTGCACACCGAATGAATGAATCAGACGAACCAACTGATAAGGATTAAGTTTCCCCATCAAATAAGCCGTTACCCAATTATCCGAATTAGCCAATCCCCATTTGATAGTTACCATTTCTCCATAACGCTTTTTGCTGGCATTACGTGGTGACCATGGACGCCCGTTCTCATCTATCAATGTCTGCTCTACGTGACGCACCTGATCACAGGGAGAGAAACCGTTCTCCATAGCCAAAGTATACACGTAAGGTTTAATAGTAGAACCTACTTGGCGACGCCCCACCATCGCCATATCATATTGGAAATAATTATAGTTAGGACCACCCACATACGCCTTCACATGACCTGTCAAGGGATCCATAGACATAAATCCCGCCCTAAGGAAGAATTTATAATATTTCAAAGAATCCATCGGAGTCATAATGGTATCCTTCTCTCCCTCGTAAGAAAATACAGACATTTCGTATTTAGTATTAAACGCTTTCTTTATTTCCGCTTCCGAGCATCCGGCTTCTTTCATAATACGATAACGATCAGTCTGTTTCATAGCCCTGGTCATGATGGTATTCACCTCCTCCTCTGTCAACTGATTAGTAAACGGAGCTGTTTTCTTTTTCCGTTTTTCCTTGAAGAAACGAGGTTGCAAGTATTGCGCCACATGTTCATAAACAGCCTCTTCCGCATATTTCTGCATACGTGAATCAATAGTGGTATAGATCTTAAGACCGTCTGTATAAATATTGTAGTTGGTACCGTCTTTCTTCTTGTTTTTAGCACACCAGCCGAAAAGCGGATTCGTTTTCCATGCCAATGAATCTTCATAATATTTCTGCATCTGCCATCCGCGATAATCACTTTTCTTCGGCTCCTTGGCTGTCATTACTCCACGCAGATATTCACGGAAGTAAGTTGCCAAACCTTCTTTATGATCCACACGACGATATTTTAAGACGAGAGGCAACGCCTTTAATGAATCAGTTTCCGCATCAGTCAGGTATCCCGCCTTCCGCATCTGGCCAAGCACCACATTACGCCGTCCACGTGAACGTTCATTAAAACGTTTCGGATTATAAAGAGACGGATTCTTACACATACCAACCAAAGTAGCCGCTTCCTCAATGCTCAAATCTTTCGGTTCTTTCGAGAAGTAAGTATTGGCAGCTGTTTTGATACCCACTGCATTATTCAAGAAATCGAACTTATTAAGATACATAGTCAGAATCTCTTCCTTTGTATAATAGCGTTCCAACTGAACAGCTATTACCCATTCAATGGGCTTCTGCAACAGACGTTCCATCACATTATCTGCCGTAGGTGAATAGAATTGTTTTGCCAACTGCTGGGTTATGGTACTACCCCCACCGGCATTCTTCTGCATCATCACTCCCCGTTTCACCAAAGCACGGACAAACGCACGGGCATCAATGCCGGAATGTTCTGCAAAACGTTCATCTTCGGTAGCAATCAGCGCACGAATCAGATTCGATGAAAGCTGGTCATAACCTACAAAAACACGATTCTCCTTACTAAGTGACCAAGTACCCAGCATCTTGCCGTCATCGGATATAATCTCGGTTGCAAACTTTAAATTCGGATTTTCCAATTCCTCAATAGGCGGTACATATCCAATCCATCCTTTCGCTATTGCGGTGAATATAAGCGCTATAACTAACAGTACGCCGACTACAAGAGCCCAAAGCACGTATATAAATTTCTTCCTCATGACATTTTCTAGTAATTAACGGTACAAAAGTAAGGAAAAACTTTGAGATAGAATGTGTTTCTAACAAAGTTCAACGAAATATCTTTTAATTCTTCGCTCATTTATTTTTTTTTCATACCTTTACACTCCGTATAAATTGTAATTATAAATACAAGCCAATATGGAAAATAGAAGTTTAGTTACTATTGCCGAACACTCGAAAGAGAAAATCCTCTACCTTTTGGAGATGGCAAAAGAGTTTGAAAAGAAGCCTAACCGTAAAATCTTGGACGGCAAAGTTGTTGCCACCCTTTTCTTTGAGCCCTCCACCCGTACACGACTCAGTTTTGAAACCGCTGCAAACAGACTGGGAGCCCGCGTTATCGGATTTACCGATCCCAAAGTAACCAGTTCTTCAAAAGGAGAAACATTGAAAGATACCATCATGATGGTAAGCAATTACGCCGACATCATCGTAATGCGCCATTTTCTGGAAGGTGCCGCAAGATATGCCAGCGAAGTCGCCCCGGTGCCCATTGTCAATGCCGGAGACGGAGCCAACCAACATCCGTCACAAACCATGCTAGACCTCTACTCCATATACAAAACACAGGGAACGCTTGAAAATTTAAACATCTATCTAGTAGGCGACTTGAAATACGGACGAACTGTTCATTCTTTGCTGATGGCTATGCGTCATTTCAACCCCACTTTCCATTTCATCGCTCCGGAAGAGTTGAAAATGCCTGAAGAATATAAAATCTACTGCAAGGAGCACCATATTAAATACAAAGAGTACACAGACTTTAACGAAGAAACCATTGCTGACGCCGACATTCTTTACATGACCCGTGTACAACGCGAACGTTTCACCGACCTGATGGAATATGAACGTGTGAAAGATGTATATATATTAAGGAATAAGATGCTGGAGCATACCCGCCCCAATCTGCGTATCCTGCACCCTCTGCCCCGCGTCAACGAAATAGCTTACGATGTGGATGAGAATCCGAAAGCTTACTATTTCCAACAGGCACAAAACGGACTTTATGCGCGCCAGGCCATCCTTTGTGATGTATTGGGCATAACCTTGAATGATGTTATAGAAGATGCAAAAAAGTAAAAACAAAAATGAAGATGAGCGATAATAAACAAGCATTGCAGGTAGCCGCTTTGAAAAACGGCACTGTTATAGACCATATACCTTCCGATAAATTGTTTACTGTAGTCGCCCTATTGGGCTTGCAGGATTCTGACTCTAACATAACCATCGGAAACAACTTCGAGAGCAAAAAATTAGGTAAAAAAGGAATTATAAAAGTGGCCGACCGCTTTTTTACTGATGAGGAAATAAGCCGCCTTTCCGTAGTAGCCCCGAATGTAAAACTGAACATTATCCGTGACTATGAGGTGGTAGAGAAGAAACAAGTCCTGATGCCTGAGGAATTACGTGGCATCGTAAAGTGCGCCAATCCCAAATGTATCACCAACAATGAGCCAATGACCACCCTGTTTCATGTAATTGACAAAGAACATGGAATCTTGAAATGTCATTACTGCGAAAAGGAACAAAGTAAAGAAGGTATCAAACTACTGTAATGAATATGAAACAAGACTGGAAACCGGGAACTATGATTTACCCTCTTCCGGCCCTACTGGTAAGTTGCGGAAGTACGGAAGAAGAATATAACATTATCACAGTGGCATGGGCAGGTACTATTTGTACCAACCCCGCCATGTGTTATATATCCGTGCGTCCGGAACGCCATTCCTATCCCATTCTGAAACGGAATATGGAATTCGTCATCAACCTTACTACCAAAAGCATGGCGTTCGCTACCGACTGGTGCGGAGTGCGTTCGGGCAAAGATTATAATAAATTTGAAGAAATGAAGCTGACCCCGGGAAAAGCAAAAATAGTCAGTGCTCCCATCATCGAAGAATCCCCGCTCTGTATAGAATGCAGAGTAAAGGAAATCATCTCACTAGGATCTCATGATATGTTCATAGCCGATGTGGTAAATGTCAAAGCCGACGATAAATACCTGAATGCGGAAACAGGAAAATTCGAATTATCCGAAGCTAACCCGTTAGTCTATGTTCATGGCGGATATTTTGAACTAGGACCGAAAATCGGGAAGTTTGGCTGGTCTGTAGAAAAGAACAGATCACAGACCAAGGAAAAATCCTAAAAATATCTCATGAAGAAACTCCTTTTATTAATCGCTTTATTACTTCCTGCCCTGTTCGTTACAGCACAAGGAATAAAGAATGGTCTGAAAGAGGAACCTAAGATCAATGTGGGAATAAAAGGAGGTTTCAACTCTTCCATGTATTTTACCAGTCGGTTAGAGCTAGATGGAGAACGAATGGAAGATGTACAAAATAATTATAAAGTAGGCTATTTTGCCGCCATGTTTTTTCGGGTGCATATGAAAAGGCATTTCATCCAACCCGAAATTATGTATAATATTTATAAAGGTGAAATAGCTTTCAATAAAAATCAAAATAAAGAAAACACCCTTCCCGAGCTTGCTAAACTGAACAGCACGATTCACTCTTTGGAGCTACCTATATTATATGGTTATAGTTTTGTAAAAAGCAGGCCTTACGGCATGGCACTTTTTATCGGTCCCAAACTGGAATATGTATGGAAACATAAGACTTCCGAAGAGTTTGAAGGATTTGGATATTCTGGTATAAAAGAAGAATTACACCCCATTAATATAAGTTCTGTTATCGGATTAGGAGTAAATATTGCTAATATATTCTTTGATTTCCGGTATGAAATCGGATTCACCAATATCTCCAAATCAATCATTTATGAAAAAGACACAAATGGAATAATATCCCAAGAAAAAGGTATCTTCATTAACCGGCACCGCAATGTGCTAAGCTTCTCGCTAGGAGTTATTTTCTAAAGTAGGAAGCTTCCTCTAAGTAGATATCATAATGCCACATTTATATCCTTTTCTTTCCTCAAAACGCCCTTATCTTCAACTCTTTCAGCAGCTTCAGACCTTACTATACGACAAAAAGAAAGTCATATATCTTTTTTCCGTAACCTCACCAAATATTTTCCTCTAAATAATTTCCTTATATTCTAAAATTACTTAACTTTGTGAACTCAGAATCGAATATCGCACATAAACTTATTATAAAAAGAAATGAAAAGAGACGATTTGATTTTCGACATTATCGAAAAAGAGCATCAACGCCAGCTCAAAGGTATCGAGCTGATCGCATCCGAAAACTTTGTTAGTGACCAAGTAATGCAAGCCATGGGTTCTTGCCTTACCAACAAGTATGCTGAAGGGTATCCCGGCAAGCGCTACTATGGCGGTTGCGAAGTGGTAGACCAGAGCGAACAAATCGCTATCAACAGACTGAAGCAAATATTTGGAGCAGAATGGGCTAATGTACAACCTCACTCCGGAGCACAGGCTAATGCTGCTGTATTTCTGGCCGTTTTGAATCCGGGTGATAAATTTATGGGATTAAATTTGGCCCATGGTGGTCACTTGTCACATGGTTCATTGGTTAACACATCCGGAATTATTTATACTCCGTGTGAATACAACCTGAACAAAGAAACAGGTCGTGTAGATTACGATCAGATGGAAGAAATCGCATTACGTGAAAAACCCAAAATGATTATCGGTGGCGGTTCTGCATATTCTCGCGAGTGGGACTACAAACGTATGCGTGAAATCGCAGATAAAGTGGGAGCCATCCTGATGATTGATATGGCCCACCCTGCCGGACTGATTGCTGCCGGACTGTTGGACAACCCGGTTAAATATGCTCATATCGTCACTTCAACAACCCATAAAACCCTTCGTGGCCCTCGTGGCGGTGTCATCATGATGGGTAAAGACTTCCCTAACCCATGGGGCAAGAAAACTCCAAAAGGTGAAATCAAGATGATGTCACAACTTTTGGATTCTGCTGTATTCCCTGGTATACAAGGTGGCCCGTTGGAACATGTCATCGCAGCCAAAGCTGTTGCATTCGGTGAATGTTTACAGCCGGAATACAAAGAATATCAAACACAAGTAAAAAAGAATGCAGCCGTATTGGCACAGGCTTTGATTGACCGTGGCTTTACGATCGTTTCCGGTGGTACAGACAACCACTCCATGCTGGTAGACCTGCGTACCAAATACCCTGATCTGACAGGCAAAGTAGCAGAAAAAGCATTGGTTGCTGCTGATATCACTGTAAACAAGAACATGGTTCCATTTGACAGCCGTTCTGCTTTCCAAACTTCAGGTATCCGTTTGGGAACTCCCGCTATCACAACTCGCGGAGCAAAAGAAGACTTGATGTTGGAAATCGCCGAAATGATTGAGACAGTTCTTTCAAACGTAGACAATGAAGAAGTAATTGCACAAGTTCGTGCACGCGTAAACGAAACAATGAAGAAATATCCTATTTTCGCTTACTAATCAACGACTTCTATCAATATACTCATAAAAGACTTTGGAGTTTTTGAAAAAGCTTTATCCTTCTTCAAGAACTTCAAAGTTTTTTATGAAACATCCAGACCATTTAAAAAGAGTAATAGAAAAGTATTTTTATCAGCATTCCCCACAGAAATCAGTATAAATTTCTACCTTTGCAGACAATTTATCCGTTAATGACGAATGAAAGGAACTAAGAATCTGACTCAAGGCCCTATCCTAAAGCAATTGTTTACTTTGGCAATGCCCATTATGGCTACTTCATTCATACAAATGGCATATAGTCTGACCGACATGGCTTGGGTAGGAAGAATAGGAAGTGAGGCAATAGCCGCCGTAGGTTCGGTAGGAATTCTTACATGGATGTCCACATCTATCTCTCTTCTGAACAAAGTAGGTTCGGAAGTCAGCGTAGGACAAGCCATCGGGGCACAAAACGAGCAAGCTGCCCGTGCGTTCGCATCACATAATCTTACCTTGTCCTTACTTATATCATTGAGCTGGGGAGCATTGTTATTTATCTTTGCCACCCCTATTATCAGTATCTATGAACTAGAACCTCATATAGCCAAGATGGCTGTGGAATATCTACGGATTATAGCAACCGCCTTTCCATTCGTCTTTTTATCAGCTACCTTTACAGGGATATTCAATGCCGCCGGACGAAGCAAAATACCTTTTTCCATTAACGGTATCGGACTGATTACAAATATAATACTGGATCCTATCTTTATCTTTGGTTTAAGCTGGGGAACTACGGGAGCAGCAATTGCCACTTGGCTGGCCGAAGCTACGGTATGCATACTGTTTATCTATCAATTGAAACAAAAGAAAATATTATGGGATGATTTTCGGTTATTTACTAAACTGAAAAAACAATATACACGCCACATTTTGAAAATAGGATTACCAGTAGCGGCACTCAATACATTATTCGCTTTCGTCAATATGTTTCTCGGAAGAACCGCCACAGAACAAGGTGGTCATTTAGGGCTGATGGCACTCACCACCGGAGGACAAATCGAAGCTATCACCTGGAACACCTCCCAAGGCTTTTCTACAGCTCTCAGTGCCTTTGTAGCTCAGAATTATGCAGCGCGGCAAATCTCCCGTGTGCTGAAAGCCTATCGCACCACTTTATGGATGACATTTATATTCGGATCTTTCTGCACATTCCTTTTTATATGTTATGGAAACGAAATATTTTCTATTTTTGGAAGAATTTTCTAATCCACTAAGAATAAAAAGTTTACGTGCATCATCAAAAAACGAGGTAATGAATTGGCAACCGTTCTGATTTCTACATCTTTGCATCAAATGCGCTGATGTACAACGCACTTATGCAAAGATACGATTTTTTACGGAATATGCAAAACATCTTTTATTTTTCTTTTTTAACAAGTACAGATATTGTCAGGTGACGGTTCTTTAATTGCTAAAACATCAATAAAGTAAGAAAATCTCCGATCATGATGGAATTGCTATTATTCCCATTGGAACAATGGCATGAAAATCCTGTCCCGTAGGCCGGAAAAGATGGAGAAGAAAATCTATGATACCATCCGACCGGCTGAAGTTTCCCCCCTCTTCATCAAAGTTCGCCCGTTCCTGCGGGTCTGCGCGTTTTCCCTTCGGTTTCCGGCAGAAAATTTCCGTATGGTGAAATTTTCTGCCGGAAAAACGCTCCGAAAACGCAGGAACGGACGTGAAGAAGATTCAGAAGGCGAAAACTGCGACCGACGTAGTGCATGTGTAACAAAACAACTGTTCCGGAGCCTCTTTTCATGCCGGAACCGCCATGAAACCGCCTGTTTTTTTTCTGCTGCGGGGAAGGCTCTCCTGCTCCCTCTGCATTGCATGTGGATGGGTATTGCAGCCTGCCCCTGCATTTTGTAGATGCATATCCCCCATACTGATGCTGTCCGTCAGTGACTATATATCCGCCTGTTGTCATGTCCGATGCCGGAAAATGAAGAAAACTATATACCGAACGATTCATACTGTACTCCATCTTTTAACGTAGTGATGAATATTTAATCACATTCTTTTCTTTGTTATATTTAAAATTCTTATCTTTGCATTGTAAAATTTAACTAATATATTACAATGACAACAACCAAGAAAAAAGCAACAACCAAGAAAACTACAAGCAAAAAAACTACAATAAAGAAAACAGCCGTAACATCACCTATAGAAATCATTACTCCTGATATTGTAGGAACCGGTGCGGGTAAGATTTGGAACGCACTCAACAGCTCAGAGAAAACATTGACAGAAAAAGAATTACTGACCTTGACCAAACTTTCCAGCCAATCGCTCTATCTTGGATTGGGATGGCTGGCACGTGAGGGGAAGCTGGACTCTGACGGTAAAGGATTTAAATTGATATAATAAGAATCAACAGGAAAGAAGTGGTATAGAGGAATAATAAATCCTAAACCGCTTCCCCCTGTCAATGTTCTAAACTATAAACCAATAATACCTCTATTTTCAAACAGACAAGTAAAATAACCTTTTTAATTTCCGGTTATTAATATAATAAATACTGATGCCGTTCCATTCCCTTTCAAATCCATCATATATCCTCTCATTACTTAATATATATTATCAAAAACCATAAGATAAATTTCCACTACATCTTTCTCCTGATAATGAGTCGGTGGATTTTATTAGCAGATAATTTTTATCCCCGTACAGTATATTACATGAGAAAAGAAAGTTCTGGTTATGCATTGACGGAATATCCATATCTTAATAGTTCAAAATGAAATTCAAAAAGAGGATTAAGAATATAATATTCACTAACAAAAAAATAAGATTACAATACCAATAATCAATGAATTGCATTTCTATTTTTGCAGTCATTTGTGAAACTGAACAATAATATAAATTTAAATGGAAAGATATCATGAAAAGAAAAATGACTATTATATTTTTAAGTGTTTACCTCCTACTCAATTTATTTATTCCTTGTTATGTGACGTAGTCTAGTTTTACAAGAAATAGATTAACAGATTATACACTACGATTTATACATTTAAAATACCGTATAGTTCAGGTTTCTATTTATAACGAAAACCTTTTACAGAGTGAATACTTAATTTAAATCTACATGCTTGTGCTACCTTAATTATTTATATTTTATTTACAAATCAGAATTAAGATCTGAATTAAACCATTGTTTATTATTTTTATATATAAAAACTTGCTCTTCCCTGCCTTTAGTTCTATTCCTTAACCATAACAATGCATTCCTTGGTGCATCAAAACAAATCTGTTTTGATGTAGCAATTTTCACTCCCAGCGATTTCCAGCCTTTCTTGCCATCAAAATAAAGAAGTTCATACGCATCTCCCTTCCACACATAATTATCATCCGTTCTTGCTATAAAATAAAGTCTTTTTATTTGCTGTAAGGAATCAAGAGAAAAAATCAATGGTTCAATTAAACCCTTTGACTTTCGATATATATAAGACAATATATCTCCATCTATAACTTTTTTTACATAGGTCACATCCGTAAGAGGAGTGATTTTTATTTCATTCTTAAGAGCTGTATCTTGGTAAAGTCTCAATTCGGCGAGTTGCAATAATCCAACAGGGGGTACATATCTTATATATTTTACAGGTTCAGAGCACAATCCCCTAAAAACCTGAAAGGTATAGTCCATAGTATCCTTTATTTCTGTTATCAGTTTTGGTTTTTTAAAGTTTATATTAGTATCACCCTCTATGCGAGCTTCAATTTGTGAATATCCCCAAGCTGCAACCCGTGGTATCAATGGCATTTTTCTTTTAAGTATAACCTTTTCAAGATTTACTGTATCAGGAACAAATTCTTCAACATTACCCTCGCTGTCAAGCATAAAAGGATATCCGGCAGGCTTAACTCCGTTGTTCTGACTGGCCGGTACGTATATGATAGATGGTTCAATATTATCAAAAATAGCTTTGCCACTATTCTTACAAACCCCTTCTCCTATAATCTGCCAGCCATTAGTGGAAAAAACAGATAAGCCTATAAAAGGCTTTCCTGTAGTAAAAACATTTACAACAGCCTGATTATGTCCAAAATATTCGGAAGTAACGTCCTTCCAATACAGACCTTCGGCATCGCCAATATTCCAACCGGAATGTTTGCGTAATATTTCTCTCTCGTTCTGTAAAGCATAACAGTAACGGTACACTTTTCCCTTCCTGCGTCCATCATCCATAACCTTATCCCTGACAGGATCAAGACCGTCAAAACCAAACTGAATATACCTGCCTGTGGTATCCCGTACCACATTCCATTCGTGCGAATAACGATAGTCCGGAGAATATGGCATAAAGTCGGCAGCTACAGGAATACCACAGGAACGCATAGCATACTGTATCAGATCACTGACTTCACGACAATACCCAATTCTTGTCTCAAAAAGATAGTCGGCTCTATTATGTGGCACATTCCACTCCACACTATATTTGTAACTTTGCCTGTTGAGCTCATCATTAATGCATTTACAAGCCTCCAGCACATCACTACCGGTATAAATTGAATCAAGCAGATTCCCATAATATGCATTGTATAACGAACGCCAGTCGGACAATCTTTCATTGCCTATACGATATGGAAGTATCAAGTCACAAAAGTCATCAAAGGATAAAGATTTATTCCATGGACGCTTCTGCCATTCCTGAAAAGCCAAATCTATATTCTCTATCAGGTATTCTGAAGTTATAACTTTCGAATCATATATCTTATTTAATGCGTGATAATCAAAACTATTCCAGCGCATCTTATCATCCTTTGAAAAAATACCCTCCCTGTCCTTTCTCATCAATACTTCCAATGTATCCAACTGCCATCCATCATAAGCATACCAGCGCGGCATATTCTCTATTAAGAAACATGCTGCACGAAATTTAAGGCTGTCATCACTATAATATTCCAACACTTTCTCCAATTCTCTCCTGTTTTCTCCCGCAAACTCCAAAGCATATTCCAAACGGTCAACCTTAGTAGCACACCCAGAAAATAATAGAAGGAAAAATATTAGTAAAGAAAGGCTGTGTTTTATATTTAATATATTCATACTCTATTAATCTTTTGTTGGTTTACCATATGAATTTGTACATTATATAGTATTCGATTTTTAACTCCTTCAAAAGAAAAATCGAAGTTATTTATTAGGAACAATAAGGTCTATACTCAGTATTTCATAATCTAGGTTTTATCTTCTAGTATTTTTTTTACCTCCTGCCGCATTTCTTTTATAGCTATAGAATTTACCTTAGGTTTAGCATTAAGTACATATTTTGCCTCTTTAATAAGCTTTATTCTGTTAAAATACTCAGACTCCGAATAAAGTTTTACAAGTAAATAATGGGGATAGATACGCTCCGGCAATCTGTGGGTAGAACGTATCAAATATTTTTCTGCTTTCTCATACTCACCCCTTTCCTGTGCATTGCGTCCTAAAATATTCAATATCATCGGATCTCCGCTGACCGTCATGGCTTTAAGCAGAATTTCTTCCGCTTTGCCGTAACTTCCGGCTTTGTATAATGCCCTTCCATACTCAAAACAAAAATCTTTATGCCAGTTCATCCTTTCATAAAACTTACCATACTCTTTAACAGCCGCCTTAAACGTTCCAGAATTATACAAAACCCTTGCAGGCATCCACTCGCGTACAGCCTGAGTGCGTATGGAGTAACAATCATGTATTTTTATTGAAACAATTAATCCGGATGCTACAACCGATAGCAAAACTATTTTGGGAATCAATCTATACTTCATCATCACCAAGCCTTCACCACAAAGCACAATTACCACCAACGACCAAATAGAAACAATAGCCGGGATATGGATTGGATAGGAAAAACATGCAAATACCATAAGTGATACAAGGCATCCGCCCATTCCTGCAAGATGTTTACAATTCCCGGCTATCTTCAACAACATAAGCAATACAGTTACAAATAACACAGACCCCCACACACCATATTCAACAGCAATCTGCAGATACTCATTGAAGGCAAAGTCGGGTGTTCCAGCTACCCATGCCTCCGAATCTGAATATTTACAATCTGTGAAGTATCTTTCCTGGGCATCACCGTAGAAGGCAGAAAAAGTTTTTCCGCCTTCTACACCCCATGGACTGTCAGCAATGGCTTGGGTAGTTATTTTCCATATAAGCAAACGACCGTCAACCGAGTCACGTTTTATGAAATACATTCCAGTAGCAAACAGCGTACCGACTATAAGCACGCCCAATAAGGCATATCTGTGTCTTAATACAAAAGATTTTATTTTCTCACGGTATAGCCTGAAAACCACATATCCGCACGAAACCAGAGAAGCAATCCATGCTGCACGGCTCATACCCGCCGGAAGCACACAGCATATCAGTATCAGCACACATAGTGAGAGATAATACTGCACGACTAAAAGGAGGTCTTTCTTTCCGTTCAACACTAACATCCGGTGCAGGGCTATCGGAAGGATGGCTGCTATATAGCCTGAATATGGACCGGGGTTATAGAATGTTCCCGTAAGAACAAAAAGCGAATGGTTTGATGGATATATACCTGCAATCTGTCCCAGGCCGTGCAGGGCTTCCAATGCTCCGAATCCCATCAGCATCCATTCTACCGATTCCGACACTATACGTACAATCCGTTGCGGATTCGCAACATATCCGGCAAGCCACAAAGGTAATGCAACAGTCATTATGGCAGCAAGCCACATCCACTGCGTCCCTTGCAGGTCAACCGGAATGTTTCTGTCTGTCACCAGTACAGTTCCACTTACAAGTCCCGTAAGCAATACTCCTACAAACCACGGCAGAACTTTGCATACCCATTTCCTTAGTTTAGCATCCATCTTAAATTTCTATTCAATTTTTTTCCATATTCTATCCCAGCAAATCTTACCGGTATAACTGTCCTCTGATTTCCATATTCTTGACGCCACACCCACTATATACTCTTCTGGCAGCAGTCCCCAGTAGCGTGAATCCTGTGAGTTTGCTCCACGATCTCCCGCTACGAAATAATAGTTCTTGTGGAAACGGTAAGAAGTTATCACACTGTCATTAAGTAGTACAATATCTCCCTTTACCTGCATTTTTCCTCTTTGTTCCCATTCAATGAGTTTTCGGTACAACACACCGCCTGTATGATCCATCTTCACTACATCCCCCTTGCCGGGTACAAACAAAGGTCCGAACTCCTTTATGCTCCAGTCCAGTAGGGAATCGTATGGGAAACACTTGTACACATCTTCTGAAAAATCCTCAGGGCGCATTAATCCTATACGCTTCTGTGAGGCAATATTCCCTAAAGGCACATCCACACCTTTCACCCTGAACATGCCTTTTTTTATGGATACTGTATCTCCAGGTAGTCCGATACACCGCTTGATGTAATACTTCATTATATGCATCTCCATACGGTTCCAGTCATTGGGATGCGGGAAGTTGAAGACCACTACGTCGTTGCGCCTTATCTTCCTGAGCCCCGGCAACCGGTAGATTTCCGTCTGCTCCAGCTGAAGCGACCTATGCAGGTTGAATAGGCGCGCCCCCACAATCGGCTTCCACACAAGCACGCAATCCCCCTTCTGAAGTGCTGGTGACATGGAATCACTCGGAATCCGGAAGGAAGAAAAGAGGAATACTTGCGCTAGGAGCCAAAAGATGAACAGGCATGCACATCCAAATAATAAGTTCAATATTATGTCCAACCACCGATTCATATTCTTATACTATATAGAAATCCGTTGGCGAAATTAAATTAGCGCATATTTATTCAGCCAACGGATTATCATTATACTCACTTAAAAAAACGATTCAAGACAATCTCATAATATCTTCTTGAATATACCGGAATCTCCTTCATGGGAATCATTAAATTTTTGAGAATCATATCATTGTTTATTAAACAGCAATATGGGATATTTTCTTCTTTTAATACATCTTCAGAGTTTCTACTATAATAAATAGAATATGGTAAAGAATAATTCTTAATAAATGCCTGAAAAACTCTTTGGTTATCATAAGTACCTATCAATATGACTTTATTTGATGGGAATTTATTTACTACCTGTCTTAAACCTTCAAAAATATCATCTATACAAGACGAACAATTTAATTGAGAGAATCTTATAAGTAGTTTATAGTCATCATTTAATAGCTCTGATAAATGTAAAGAATCACCATCTATTGTATATAATAATAAATTAGGTATTTTTTTATCATTATATGTATAATGAAGCATTATGTTGTCTAATAATAATGCACGTTCTAAGCTTAATGTTTCAATAGTTGTTGAAGCATTTTTTAATTTTTTTCTAATATCAACATTAGTTCTGTTAGTGTAATATAATAGACACAAGCTTAATGAGCAAAATATTATAAGATTGTAATTCTTCAACTTATGTTTTTTATTTTTTATTTCCATACTTCATATAAATTTCAGCTAGAACAGGATTATCATCAATCCCAACATTTATGGGTAAGTTATTATTCTCCGGTATTTCAGAAGGTTCTATAACACAATAAACTTTATTCCCTTCAACACATCGCGGAGAAAACAAAAAACTTTTATCTATATCATTCTCTATAGGAATTTTTCCCAAAGAAGATGCCTCTTTGTATTCTTTTGTATCAGGATAATAAAAACCGGAATAAAGAAAACCATTCATACGCATAAATAATAAATGCACACTATCGCATGAAAAATATGTTATCAATTGAGGGAATTTTCCTTTGTTACAGGCTTCTTCGGCATCATTTACGGTCATTCGTTCAGTATAACTACGTTCTATGTACTCATTTTTATATAACAAATATTTGTCATCATATTTTAAAATGCATTTTGCCGATATTAAATCTGCATCTAGTCTATAAATAGTATCATTTAATGGCAAATATAAATTCTTGTCATATAAATTATTTAGTGTGGACGTATAAGCCAAGTTGTTCACATCTTCATTAAAATATAAATATCCAGCAATTTCATTCTCTGCTGTATTGAAATATATCACGCTTGGATATTTCTTATCTTTATATAATGAATAGTTTGGAGTATAATCACAGCAAAATGATAACAGATTTTCATTTATACAACATAGCGAATAAGCTGTATAGTCAAACTTATAAGAATCTAGAAAGTCACCATTCTCCGAATATTTCAAGACTTTCTTTTGTACGCTATCCCATACATAAATAAATCCATATCCATAAGTCACATCTTCTATTTTAATATATTCCGCCATACCTAGTCCTCGTGTACCGATGCGACATTTAAAACGCCCTTCATCATTGAATACAAAAATAGAAGAAGCCACATCCTTATCTACTACAATTATATCACTATTATCAGTCCGTAATATTTTATCGATAGCTCCAATCAAGCAAGAGTCTGATGTTTCTAGTGATATATAATGAATAGAATCTGCTATCTCTGACAGTCGTATTATATTTTCTTTCTGATATAATTTAAGGTTTATAACATCTATTGTTCCATTTTCGTATTTCAGCCCCTTTTTACTAGTACAAGAGATTATTCCAAAGAATAAAAAAAACATCAAATAACAAATGAGTTTCATAATCTTACATTTTATCAAAAGTTCGTTAATAATTAGCCAAGTCTAAGCCGCTTAAACTTGGCAAATTATTAACGAACTTTTTTATATTGATAGTTTGTTTATCAACAAACTGTCGATATTTTTCTTTAATTACGTATGTTTTTTTAAGACTTGTTTTTACTTTTTCTTTAGAATGCCATCGCAATCTGTTTGTTCAGATGGATTGCAACAAACACCTGACATCTCTTTGCATTTTTTATGCGAACCTCCATTCCAACAATTAGCTGTTCCTAAATAGTGATTAGGAACCCAAGTAGAATGACCACCACATCCTAATTCACCGTTTTCACCCAAAGCTAAAGCTTCAACATTGGTTATTGCCAAATCCAACATATTCGCATCTTGCTGTGAAACATATGCATCATAACCTGTAACAGCTATAAAAGCAGTTATTAAAACTGCACTTAAAAATTTAATTTTCATGATATTTTTATTTTTTTCGGCAAAAGTACATTAATAATTTGAATTTCAAAGCACTGTTAGGTAATTTTTGTTATCATTTTGCCAATATATGCAAATTTATATTGTATTGCTCTTACATGTTTGCAGTTGTAATGTATATGCAGCCACTACACTTGTTCCCGGAAAAAGAAGAAGAAAAACCGGATCAGCCTAGACGGAAGTCAGTTTCTAAAAAGAAAAAAGCCGGCAAATGATTGAAGCGGCCTGGTGCCGCTTTTTTTGCTATATATCCGAGAACGTTTTTGCGTTCACGCAGTATTCTTCCCTAGCCTCCCCTTCATCGGAATGACTGTTCTCATTCCCGGTTTGCCCGTAGTCATCCGCTGTGCGGCTGATTATGGGCAAACCAGAAAAGAGAAGTTCCAAACGTGGTCGGGATTGCAATGGTCATCATCCGGAGCTTCGGTATTGCCTAAACAACCTTCTTCTTCCATATTGCATCCCCTTCCTTTTACCGTTTGTCCCGGCAGTCCGTTGTTAACCCGTTCCCCCCTGCCACTTGTGGCAGGGAGATAGGAATACGGTTTTGCCTGCAAAACCGTATGGTTTGTTTTACTTTCCGTACTGCCCTTTTCCTTGTTTTCTGCCTCCCTTAATGTGCGTTTTTCATAGCTCCATCTGAGAGCCTTTGTTTTTGAACGGTAAATTTATTTCGGTGGATGGATACGAAAGAGTTCCGGTCTTCGCCCTTTGTGCCGAAAAAAAATAACGCCGGATGGCTTCGCTGTCCCCAACATTTTTTGTCGTCCAAAACTTTTCTCAATCCCTCCTTCCTTCTTATAGTGTGCCGTAAAAAAAAGACTCATAAACTCAGATAGGGCATGAAAGCTCAAAAAAAAGTCGGCAGAAAGAAAAGACCATCCCGGAAAGTTTTTTTAAAAAAAGGTCTTGAATCTAGCTGAAGAATAAATCAAAAGTTTAACGATTGAAACGTAAAAGGATATGAGAACAGGCTTTGAGGTAAACGGAGATTACAGATTGATGGATAGTGCGGAACTGGTGTACATCCTGACAAACAGTGCAGTTATGGTAAACAAGGTGCAGGAAAAAGAAATCGCTTATGGCGAAAACTGCAACTTTGAAGAAGTATTGGCTAAGATGACACCAGGCAAACGTAACTTGGTCATGGCTGGAGTGGAGCTATACAAGCGTTGCAATTCCAAGAAGAACGAAAAGCCACAAATCAAATGCAGCACGGACATATACGACATCATGCACCCCTATCTGTGCGACAACAAGACGGAAGAATGTTGGGCGATTTTTTTGAACCAATCCAGTCGGGTAACACGCAAAATCAGAGTGTCGGCAGGTGGTTATGCCATGTGTCCGGTGGATGTACGTGTCATCCTCAAAGAAGCCATTCTTTGTGAGGCTGTAGCACTTATCATTTGCCACAACCACCCAAGCGGAAACCATATGCCGAGCAGCGAGGATGACAAGCTCACGACAGCTTTACGGTCTGCTTCAAATGCACTGAATATCAATATGATTGACCACGTGATAATTGTCAATGATACATATTACAGCTATGCGGACGAAGGCAGGATTTAAACAGACTACGTAGGCACGTTACAATAATTACCGTGCCTACTTTTTCAAATAAAAGTAGCAAAAACAAATTAGTATATCTTATTATGAAATGGATAGACCAAATGATAAAGCGCATTACAAATAGTGACAGTCCTTTGAACAGTCAGTTTAGAATCAAACGACATAACCTTGTATGCCAAAGTAGTACGATAGCCTATGTAAATGTTTACTGAATTCCCTAACTAAACTTCAATTGGATTTTCATTAGATTTCATGTCTTGGTGTAGGCTCTCAGCAGAGAGAGTTGTGGGAAGTTCCTTCTTATGCTATCATAAATATGGAAGTGTTTATAAAATTCACCTAATATCATAGAATATTTTTATTCATTTGAAAATTAGTATATAACTTTAATACAATAAGAGTGTGTTTGCAGAAGTCCCAAACTCATTTATACTACATAAATTTTTATGGACTTATAGAATAAGAAAGTTATTTTAAGGGGAAATATTGATATATATTGCCGGGCTGTGTGTCGTTTTATCCTGTGGTCTTGGCTATTGGTGCAGCCAGTTGAAACAGGAAAGGGATATGTATAAGCCTTTTTATAACTATTACCAACAACAGATTCAGCAGAAAGAAAAATAATCAGCTGGAAAAAGCATGAGTGAAATTTTATTCGGTTAAAAGCTGTTTGTATAAAGCCCATAACCTTTCATTATCTATAGGGGAACCAATGAGTTTAATTTTATTATCTTTATCAATTAAAAATGTTGTAAATGGAATGTTCTTTAGTTTTTTATTTTTAGAATAAAATAAAGATAAATTTTTAGTTTGATGTAAACTATAACGATGCATTATACTATTAACATTTGGATTTAATTTTATAGAGTCATTAAGTATATAGATAATATCGCAGTTTATATTATGTTTTTTTAAATCTAATTTGTAAATATACCAATCATATACTTGCATGGTGCAAGGTGTACAATCTCCTGTATCAGGTACCAATATTAAAATCTTAGATGTTTGTAACGTATCTATAATACTTCCATCTAGATTTATGGTTTTATTTCTTAAGCTTTTAATTTGTTCACTTATATCTGACTTTTTATTGTTACAAGATATATACAATAATGATGTTAATAGTATTAAAATGAATGATTTGACTTTATAAATCATATGAATAAATTTGATTATTGAATTCATTTATAGTATCAATTGCATATAATATTCCACTTTCTGAAACGGCTATAAGATCATACTTTTTGTCAAATAAAATACGCCTAATAAGATTGCCTTGCCAATCCCATTCTTGTAGTTCAGGAATAGCCCCTTTAGAATAGATAACTTTATCAGTTTCTCCAGTATAGAATAAAACATAAATATGTGTGTCAGTCGTCTGAATAACTCGCCAATATGGACGATTTTCCAAATCATGAGATTTGGAATCTGAGTTGTTCCTATCTTGGATATTTTTTAAATAAATTTCTTGTAATAATTGCCCCTCTATGTTATATTGTCGTATTAAATTATGATTTTCATAGAAGTTCCAAATATAAGGCTTGTCGCTTCTCCCAGCAGTATGTTTAAAATCAAAAGAGAATTTTCTTTCATTTTCTAGATCTTTAGAAGGGTATTCTCCGAATGGTAAATATGTTCCATCTTTTGCGTTATATAAAAAATGTTCTGAGTTGTATCGTCCAGTGGTGTTTCCTGCCATAATATATTGTTTGTTATTTAAGTGTACCATTTGATTGATAGCATCAGGAATTACTATAGGCTCTTGATTTATAATTTGTATTCTGTTGTCCTTAATTTGGATTTCCCATTCAATATTAGAGTCTAGAATAAAAAAACTGGAGTCGGAAGTTGCAAAATAATTACTTCGTGGGCGTATAAATTCATTAGGGCCATTGCCTATAAATCCGTCAGAAAAACAATATTGCAAATTAGGAGAATTCCAAAAAGAAAAAACTGGATTATTATTATCTTCAATAATAACTACATAATCTTTATAGCAATATATTCCTCCTGGATTTAATATTTTTGTGGAATCTATGTTATGTATATTGAATTTTTCATGCAAAATAGGAATGCTTGAAATATCAATATCTTTCCGAGTAATGTCGGTGCAACTTGCTAAAAGAAAAACACTTATAGCTGCATAAAAAAACGTTTTCATGATAAAATTTTGTTAAGCCATATAAATTAATTTATATGGCTTAGTTAGTGTAGTTTGTTATTTTTTGCATCTTCCTTTGTCGCTGTAATCAGCACATTTTACATCCATGCAATCTCCACAATCTTTGACAGTCTTACTTCCACCGCCTTTGTCTGTAAAAGATGAATAGCAGTCAACACGACCTTCTGAATCAGTTTCACCATTTGCAATGGCTTCAATGTTCTCTAAAGTTAGTAAATCAACATTCTCACTATGAAGATTAAGAGAAGTTAGAGCTATAAATCCTGTTCCTAGCAAAACGGCAGTGTAGATGTAATTTCTTTTTTTCCTTTCCATAGAGCTTTATTTTTAAGGTTTCGCTGTAAAGTTAGAAAATAATTTATTACGTTGTTCCCAGAAACTAGATTTTAACTCAAATTTCTTTTAATTTTCTTTTAATAGCTCCGATAACATATCCTTTATGGTTTTCTGCCAGCCGTGCGCCTTTCTTCAATTCTCCCAAGAATCCCATAAAATCGGGGATGCGGTTTTGTCCTTCAATAAGGGTTTTCTTGTTCTTGTTGATTTCATCAGACTTGAAGTCAAAGGAGAATTTAAGTGAAGTGAAAATAAGGTGAAGTTTATTTTCCTAATGGTGAACGGGGACGTTAAGGTATGCCTGCTTCTTGTAGCCCTCACTACCGTTCGTTGGCTGCTGAATCAGGCATCCGGTTCGTTCACGCATCATTTTGTAGGATAATGTGTTCTCTCGCCTTGTTGCCTACCCATACGTCCCAGCCTTTTAGGGCTGTAGATAGGAATATAGGAATTCGGATCTTTCGCTTCCAAAGCGGCAGTTCGCTTCAATCGCCTGCTTTTCTCCGAGTGGAGCCTTGTTGTTTTTCCGGTCGTATAATCTTCTTTTTCTAGAAAGGGTGTGGTGGCTGTATTTGTATGGTTTTGTTCTTCCCACAGAATCCGTTTTTCCATTTTTTCGGTGTAGCCTATTTTATTGCACAGTCACTTTTTTCTAATATATAAAATATTGTATGCTTCATTTTTCGGCTTCATTTTTTTAAAAGGAATTGCAGATGTTTCTTCCGGTGTATCGATAGGCGGCTGACCATATTTTCGAAATGTGCCATGCTTGCTGTCTGACCGGTTGTTTTTTGCATCCTTTCCAAACCTGTTGCTGATTTTCAAGTTTTGTCTTTTTCATATCATTTTTTAGTGAAGTCAAATCATTTTCCGTTGCAAATATAGATTGTTGCTAACCCCGCTGATGGGGATAAGGGGATGATTTACAAATATCACATTGTTATTCGGGTTAAATACACTTTTTGTGCAAGGCAGAAAAAGTGTATTTAACCCGAATAATTTGTTGCCATCTTAACCAATAAAAAAGAGATAAATCTTCCTTTTTTGATAAGTAAAAAAGCGTATTTATCCCTTTTTTATTGGTGTACCCCCAAGTCAACAATCAGTTTTTGCACTGTAAAATTGATTAATTAACTTCTAAAAAATCAGAGATATGAAAAGGATTGAAAATTTATTCGCAGTAACAGGTTTTATCGGTAAGGATGCAGAAATCCATTTATTCGAAATAGTAAAGGTTGCACACTTCTCTATTGTGGTCAATCGCGTAGGCAAGATAAATGAAGAAAAAACATTTGTTTCCTCTATTATGAAAGTTGAAGCCTGGAGTAAGATGGAAGACCGCTATGCTTTTTGGATACTGCAAAAAGGTGAGCTGATAACCGTTAAAGGCTACTTTAAGCCGGAAGAATGGGCGGATTCTAAAAGTGGGGAGAAGCGTAACCGCATCGTTATGGTAGCCACCAGGTTTTATCCTACTCCGGAAAAAGAAGAAGAAAAACCGGATCAGCCTAAACGGAAGGCTGTTCCTAAAAAGAAAAAAGCCGGCAAATGATTGAAGCGGCCTGGTGCCGCTTTTTCTTGTTTGCTAACGCGGCAGAAGATTATAAAAAAAGTGTTTCTTAATTTGGTGATTTTCAGATTTATCGGTTTTTTTGTATCAAAAATGATACCTAAACATGTTTTTTCTATGAAAAGGTTATATGATACATATACAATATACGAATTTTCAGATGAATGTATTGTTAAGGAAATCTGCAAGAGAGTTAAGGCTATAAGACTTAGCTGCTGTTTTTCTCAGCAAGAATTTGCGGATAAGGCAGGAGTATCCATCGTTACTATTAAGAGAATAGAATCTTGCAAAGTAAGTGATATTGCCCTAAGTACATTGCTTAAGATTTTGCGTATAAGCGGAACTCTTGAAGGTGTTGTCGGTTTGGTTCCAGAACTTCCAGACTCCCCTTTCCTAATCAATGAAAAAACAGGTAAAAGAATACAAAGAATTAACGGTAAACGTAAGATGGTATGAAGAAAGAGCCGATTATAGTGAATGTATATCTGTGGGGGACTTGCATTGGTAAATTGAATTGGAACTTTGAAAAGCATTGTTCAGTGTTTCAATTTACGGATGAATATAGGAAACAAGATTATGATATATGCCCTTCCACACACAGATCTTCCATACCATACTTTCCACTCTTGACAACCGGATGATATACGTTCCCAACGGGATGCTCAGCGGAAATGCCGTGATTAATTACAGCAAACAGGAAATGCGCCGTGTCGAATGGGTATTCGGGGTGGAATATGGAGAGGATGTACAAAGGGTCAGAACCGTATTGCGGCGTATCATTCATGCAGACAACCGTATTCTGGACACTCCCGCCCCTATCATCGTTTTAGGCTCATTAAGTGCGAGCAGCGTTGACATTACCGTCCGTGTCTGGGTAAAGACTGCTGATTACTGGAATGTCTTATATGATATCAATGAAATTGTTTATACGACATTTAATGAAGAGGGGATCGGATTTCCTTTCCCACAACTTACTGTGCACCGGGCTTCAGAATAACAACATAATAAAATATGGGACTGTCCTTATAAGGGAATTCCCGTGTCTTGCCGCCATGCCGGAAAAATGTTTCCACGTTCCGTTATGTGATGCCGGTATGGTTGCAGAAGCATAATTCATGGACAGAAAACATGAATTATGCATATAAGTGCTTTATGGGCAGAACAGCGTTATCCGCCCGGTGGAAAAAAAGAAGGGGAGGGGCGGACGGCAGCCCCCCGATTCTTTTCAGCCGCCTTGCGCCCTGCAGGCGCTCCGGTAGCCCCTGTTCAATACCTCTTCAATCTCGCTCCGCCTGTACAGGACCTTCCCGCCGAGGACATAGTATGGAAGCGTGCCGTTGCTCCGGTACTCGCCCAGTGTCCTGCGGCTGACCTTCAGCAGGCATGCCACTTCCCTGTCACACAAATATTCATCCTCTTTTGGCAAAATTCCCCCGTCTTTGGAAAGGCCGTCGATTACCACCGACAGCCGGTCGATGCGCTCATGAACGGACTTCATCCACGCATCATCCCCTGTCTTCAATTCATTATACATGATTCTTCGGTTTTAGTGACACAATCATTATCCTTCAGATCTCCCGCCCCCTGCTCCGGGCTTCCCTGCGCCTGTCCTCAACTTTCGTGACGATACGCTCCACGTCTTCCGGCAGGTAATAGGTACGGTTGCCTATCTTGGTATAGGCGAGCGTGCCGTTGTCACGCAAGGTCTGCAAAGTACGCTTGCTGATTTTCAACTTCCGGCAGACATCGCAGTGGTCAAGCCACCCGGCCGTCTTGCCCGCATCCTTCAGGTGCGGCAGGTCCGACACCAGCCGGATGAACCGCTCGATTTTCATGGCGAACTCCTCGAACGCCTTCCTCTCAAAACAGATAATTTCCATAAGCCTTATATCATTCGGGTCATACATGATTCATTTTTCATGCCGCTAATATAACCCCCTTTTTGCCGGTATTCCAAACATTTTCAGCCGGGTGGCAGCTTATGACACAAAAAGGCGGCATATGTCAGGCCATGTGTCCCCGCCAGGACTTTCCACTGCCGGTAACGACGCGGGACAGGATGCTCCCGGACCGCCTGCCGGTTTTATACTTCCGATTTCCGGAAACATTTCCCTGCTTTTGACGGGGCGGAAAAACGACGGGATCAAACGGTCATAAGGACCGGACATCACGGCCCATCCGCATCCATGAATGCCTGTCCGTTTTCAAAAAACGAATCTGCAAACATTCAGGGAACAGGAATTATCGCTTCCCTTTAAGCACGTCGCCATAACATTTCAACGCATAATCCCTCATCTCCTTTTCCTCCCGGGTCAATGCAAACCCCATATACTTGCAGGTATGGTCATTCCTCAATATACAGATACACATCCGCCTATAGGTGGGGATTTCCTTAAACTCGGAAATGTCAATGTCATCAAGATACTCCATCCTCACCGGTTTCTTGTCCGTCCTGTAGTTGCTCTTTTCCCCGACCTGTATCGGAATGTTGCGCTCCTTCAGCTTCCGTATCACCTCATCACTGAGCACACCGCCCTTGTCCCTCCAGAACCTGATGCTTGTCTCCAGTTTCTTCCGGTACCTGTTACGGGCATGCTCCGGAAGGGTGGAAAAAAGGAATTCCATGAATGATTTCCAGGTATGCCCTTCAGGAAGACGGACACCTTGTCTGCCCATGGCACCGGTATTCCCATAAAGGCCGGAAAAATTCACCCCGTTGACCCGCCCGATCATCCGTCCCCACATGTCAGGGTCTATGACCTTGTACAATGAGAGGCTCTCTATTGCCTCACTGATGAAGGGACTGGCCACACGCTGCCGTTCCAGACTCACCCCGGCCTGATAGTAAAGGTCATACAGGCGGTTGTAGTCCCATCCGAACCTGCTGTTTGCAACCTAGATGTCACTTGTCTTCCAGTCAAAAAGCGGGTAAAGGTTATATATGCCCTCATCTATTTTAGTACTCCATTCATAATTCTTATACCGCTCCTTTACCCCTTTATGAATGGTACGCCAGCGGTTATAGCTTTCCTGGGTACGTATACCCACAAGACAGCAGGTACGCCGGGCGTGTTTCCCCATGTGTAACCATCTGGAAAATTCCACCTGAAAGTCATAGTCCCACATGCGGGTATTGTAGAACTGGAAATCTTCAACCGTCAGCGCACCCCCGGGAAGGGGACGTACCCAGCAGTCCTGCCTATGTCCGTCCCAGGGACGCCAGAAATTCTGATACATGGAGGTACAGGTGGTAACCCGGAAAGGGACGCAGACATGATATACATCCATGATGTCACGGTTGCAACCGAAAGTACGCCCCACATAATCCAGGGTCATCCTGTACTGTATCTCGTAATCCAGATGAAAGACGCCTATCTTTCTTTTCAGATTATGTTTCCGGATATAGTCGATGCACAGGTTCAGCAGCACGCCGCTGTCTTTCCCGCCTGAAAAAGACACATAAATATTATCAAACTCCTTGAAGATCATGTCCAGCCTTTCCTGAACCAGCTCATATACATTCTTTCGTCTTTCCATACAGCCTGCCGTTCTTTTACTTCAGGACAGGGGGGGA
>UMLE01005175.1_pt1 | contig 37237 bp, 29 predicted proteins | sample 1966461 | NCBI WGS metagenome assembly UMLE01 (sample SAMEA4836196, study PRJEB28245) | human gut metagenome | biome: gut microbiome; material: fecal sample | place: Denmark | collected 2008 | reverse complement strand
TTGCCAAGGTTGGGGTCGCGGGTCCGAGTCCCGTTTTCCGCTCTTTTTTTTAGAACTCGAGAAACATACCCATTTATGAATTTATATTTAAGATATTTTGATCAGGAGACATTAGTTACTAGTGTTGATGATGCTATTGGTTTTTTAAAGAGTATTCCTGAGATTGAGATGGATGCGGAGCTAGAGGCAGATGTTCGTGAATATGCCGCTAGCGATTTGACGTATCCAAAAAGATATAAGGTACGCCCACGTGTTTATTTTATTGTGATAAAGACTACGGCGCAAACCATGCAGGATTTTAAGGATAAGAAAGCATTGCGTACTCCTACTCCTGCAGAGAGAATGGAGAATCCTGTTGTTGCCAGTTTGGCTCAAGAGGCTCCAGGCTGGTATGAAGGATCACTTGATTTCAAGCGTGTTGTGATGGTACCGGCTACAGGAAAGTTTGAGTACCGTGATACTCATTTCGTTGCGGATGTTAAAGCTGAATCAGGTTTGGATTGTTACAATCGCATCGTAGATTATCTGCGCGATTGTGTAGATTCACGCAGCCAGTTCCCATCTGCAAAAGGTAAGAATTTCCATTTCCGCTATCTGGGAATGTGGAAATAAAATATTCAGAAATTTAAAAGATTCGTGTCATGAACAAGGTTATGCTAATTGGTAATGTAGGTAAAGATCCTGACATTCATTATTTCGAAGCAGATCAGGCAGTAGCTCAGGTCTCTCTCGCAACTACAGAGAAAGGATATACTTTGCCTAATGGTACCCAAGTGCCAGACCATACAGATTGGCACAATCTTGTTTTTTATCGTGGGCTTGCAAAGGTAGTAGAGAAGTATGTGCATAAGGGTGACCGCCTTTATGTGGAAGGAAGAATCCGCTACCGTTCCTATGATGACAAGCAGGGTAGAAGACAATATATTACAGAAATCTATGTAGATAATATGGAGATGTTGAGTACTCGCCCTGCTACTAAAGAACAATAATTATTAATTTTTAGCTCAGAAATTGGATATATCCACCATAACTGATGCCTTCGGTGATGTGATGCTGATGCAGCCTTCCGCCGGGGTTATTGTAGCTGCTGTACTTGCAGCTATATTGTTAGGCATGTCTGCTTTTGCCAGTGGTTCCGAAATTGCTTTTTTCAGTTTATCACCAACTGATGTTGCGGAACTTGAGGATGAAAAGACTGATGCCGATAAGAAAATACAGATGTTGCGTGATGATTCCGAACGTACGTTGGCTACTATTTTGATAACCAATAATTTTGTGAATGTCACAATCATCATGCTCCTTAATTATGTATTCGCAGGAATCGTAGAGTTTGGTCCTAAAGCTTATTGGCTTCAGTTCCTGATTATTACGGTTATTCTTACTTTCTTGCTTTTGCTTTTTGGTGAGATTATGCCGAAAGTGTATGCCCGCCAGGATTCTCTGAAGTTCTGTCGCCGGTGCGTAGGGGGAATTCTGTTTGCCAGAAAGTTGTTTTGGCCTTTAGAAACTATCTTGCTGAAAAGTGGAATTCTTGCAGAAAAGATTATACAGAAGGAAAATCATGTGCTGAGTGTTGATGACTTGGAACAAGCTCTTGAACTGACTGATAAGAATGATATCAAGGACGAGCAGAGCATGCTGAAGGGTATTATCCGCTTTGGCGATGAAACAGCCAAGGAGGTGATGACCAGCCGACAGAATATTGTTGACCTGGATATCCGTAGTTCTTATCCAGAAGTATTAAAGTGCATTGAAGAGAATAATTACAGTCGTATTCCTGTTTATCAGGATAATACAGATAATATTCGTGGTGTACTGTATATCAAGGACTTATTGCCTCATCTTACGAAGTCTTCCAACTTCCGTTGGCAGAGTTTGATTCGTCCTCCTTACTTTGTTCCTGAAACCAAGAAGATAGATGATCTGCTTCGCGAGTTCCAGGACAACAAGGTTCATATCGCCATTGTGGTAGATGAGTTCGGAGGAACATCGGGTATTGTTACTCTCGAAGATATTCTGGAGGAAATTGTAGGTGAAATCAATGATGAATACGATGAGGAGGAGAAGTTCTACTCGAAATTAAATTACAATACCTTTGTTTTTGAAGGTAAAACGCTTCTTTCTGATTTCTGCAAAATCCTGAATGTAGATGACGAAGAGTTCGAGGAGGTTGAGGGTGATGCTGATTCTCTGGCTGGTCTGCTCTTGGAAATCAAAGGCGATTTCCCAAGTATGCACGAGAAGATAGATTATAAGAACTATACTTTCGAGGTTATGCAGATAGAGGAGCGTCGCATCAGCAAGATTAAGGTGACGGTACATCCTTTGAAAGATAATGTGGAGGATTCTTCTAAGTAATCATCAGTATTCATCAATATCAGAATATAAAAAATATGGCAGTTGTCAATATACGAGAAGTTTATCCGGGAGTGAGTCTGGGTTTATGGCAGATGGATGAAACTGTAGAACAGTTGTTCGAGCAGTATCCTCATCTGCAGGCTTACCGCTCTCAGTTGGAAGAGAAATATAAGAACGATGGCAGGAAACTGGAGTTTCTTGCCATTCGTGCATTAATGTATGAGATGCTCAAGACGAACGGAGCTTCCAAGGGCTTGCTTTCTCATGCGGTTGACATTACCCACAACGAGGCTGGCAAGCCATTGTTCCGTGGTTATCATATCAGCGTTTCGCATACCAAGGGTTATGCTGCGCTTATCCTTTCCAAAAATCAGGAAGTGGCGGTGGATATCGAATACTTCAGCGATAGGGTAGAGCGCATCGCATCCAAATTCCTGCGCAAGGATGAGAAGGCGGAAGAGCTGGATGCCAAACTGGTGCATTGGTGTGCCAAGGAAACGGTCTTCAAGTTATTCTCTGAAGAAAAACTGATGTTTGAGGATATGCGGGTGAAGCCGTTTGATACGATGGCAGACTGGTCGTGTGATGTGGAGAATCTCAAGAGCAGAAAGATGGCGCATGTAGATTTCGAGTTAACCATGGAATTTGTATTGACTTATGCTGCGCTGTAATATCCTGTCCGTCTTCCTGGCATTCAGCTTGCTGGCTGGGGCACAGGATTGGAAAGTAGTGAGAGAGAATTCTCAGAAAACTTTTCCGAAAACCGTGGCTGCGGGCAACTACAGTGGCATTGCTCATCTGCATGATGATATCTATGCGGTGGTAAGCGACAAGTCGGATAGTGCCCTGTACTTCAACTTCCGGATTCAGGTGAATCCCCAGACCGGCGAATTGGAACAGGTAGAGAACCTTGGGTTTACCGAGAGAACAGATGGAACGCTGAACGACGGAAAGTTTTGGCAGGGGCAGGAAAAAGGCTTTGACCACGAAGCCATCGTGAAGGCTTCTGATTCTACCTTGGTGATAACAAGCGAAGGATATTGCCGTTTAAAGGAGTATCCTGTTCTGCCTACTTCGGCTAATGCTCCCAAGATTAGCTATCAGCAGAACTTTTGGGAGAGCAGATGGCCTTCTTCTGATTTTTATCCAAATTATAATTTTGAGTCTCTGGCTTTTGATTCCGTCCGGCAGTATCTCTGGACGATTCCTGAGAGCACGCTCCGCAAAGACGGACAGCCTGCTACTCCTCAAAACGGATTGGTCAACCAGTTTCGTTTGATGAGGTATGATTGGGGAAAGATAAAGGAAAATCGTAACAAGGAAAATAATGGCAAGGAAGACTGTAGCGAGCAAGAGAGTAGCAAGAAAGCCTCTCGTTACATGACAGCCTATGCCTATCAGATGGATCAACCTTCTACCCATAAGAAAGCAGATATCTATGTGATGGGTGTGAGTGAGCTTTGCGCCTTGCCCGATGGTCAGCTTCTGGTTTTGGAGCGTGAGGCCTTTATCCCGAAGATTAAGATTGGGGCTTTCTGCAAGTGTAAACTCTATCAGATTAATCCTTTGAATTCTGAGGAGTTTGCTTTGAAAGAGAAGTTTTCATCAGATACTCCTTTCTTGAAGAAGAGATTGCTCACGGAATGGAAAACCGGCTTGTCACTTTCCAAGCGTTCCTTTGCCAATTACGAAGGTATGTGTCTGGGACCCAAGTTAGAAGATGGTTCCCAGGTTGTCATCCTGCTGTCTGATTCGCAGGATCAATATGCGGGAGTATTGAAAGACTGGTTCAAGACGATTGTCATCAGAAAGGAATAAAGTTGTTATGTTGTAATCTTCAATCTCGTCCATAACCATCTAGGAATGAGTCGCCAGAGGAAGACGAGGATATCATATCTCCAGTCTATCACCTTAACTTCCTTTCCGTTTTCGATAGCATTCACGATATGTTTCGCCACATCTTCCGGTTTGAGCTGCAGTGGATAGCTGCTGCCTGCGATGAGGTCGGTCTTTACGAAGCCTGGTCGGATATCTGTGATGGCGATGGGGAGATGACGCATCCGTGCCTGCTGCGACAGGCATTCCAGATAATGGTTCTGGAATCGCTTGGTGGCAGAGTAGGCAGGGGCAGCACCGAGACCTTTGGTTCCGGCAATGGAAGTGATGCAGGCAATGCGGGCTTTTGAATTGTTCTGATGATGAGTAGCAAACCAGTTGAATGCCGTATCCACCATTCTTGTGAATCCCAAGCCGTTGGTTTCCACAGTCTTCAACTCCTTTTCTATATTCAGCGAGTTGTTCTGCCAGCCAATGCCGGAACTATGGAAGTAGAGGTCCATGCCTCCCAACTTATCGATGAGTTCGAGAAGTTGGGCAGGAGCATCGGGAGAAGTTACGTCTATTTGCTGGTAGCAGGTAATGCCGCTCTGCGAAGTCAGAGCCTGCAATCTTTCAATTCTTCTTCCGGCAATTCCGACCTGCCATCCTTTTGCAGCAAGCAGTTTTGCCACTTCCATTCCGATGCCCGATGTGGCACCCATTACAATTGCTTTCTTTGCCATATAGTCCTATTATATAAGGTGAAATCTTGATAGTTCTATTTATATAAGGTGAAGTTTGGTCTAACTCTATCTCTATCTAAATTTAAATATCTGAATCTGTTTTGCTTTTCAGCAAATCTTCCGCCTTCTTTACGCTTCCAGCTTTCAGTATCAGTTGCTTCACTTTCTCGTAATCCGTATATTCCGGATTGCGTTCCATGAAGATGCGGCAGGCGCGGTCGATGAGTTTATGATTGATAAGCTTGGCGTTCACCATCTTGTTGCCTTCCACCCGTCCTTGTCTTATCTGAAGGGAAGTGCTGATCATATCCAGAATCATCTTCTGCGATGATCCTGCTTTCATACGGGTACTTCCCGTCACGAACTCCGGTCCCGTGATTACTTCTACGGGATAATCGGCTGCTTGGGCGATGGGAGCATGAGGATTGTTGACGATGCAACCCGTAGGAATACCTGCCTCCTTGCAATGCTGCAAGATGGAAAGCACGAATGGGGTTGTCCCGCTGGCAGAAAAACCGAGTACGAAATCCTGCTCTGAGATATGCTTGTCGCAGAGCTGAAGCCAGCCATTCTCCAGGTCGTCTTCTCTTGATTCTTTGGTTTGTGTAAGGCAGCCGATGCCTCCGGGGAAGATGGCTTGTATCTGTGAACCGTCGATGCCATAGGTGTTCTGCACCTCGATGGTATCGAGCGTAGCCAGTCTTCCGCCCGTTCCGCAACCGGCATAGAAGAGTCTTCCGCCCTTCTTCAGCTGCCCTTCAATGGCGGAAATCAGTTGGTTGATGGTGGGTAATGCTTCTTCTATCGCCACAGCCACCTTCTTGTTTTCTGCATTGATATGAGCGGTGAGTTCATCCACGCTCATCTTTTCCAGATGTTCGTAGAGCGAGCTCTGCTCAGTTATTCTCTTTTCTTCTTTATTTGGCATATTACTTTATCTTTAGGGTGTAGATTTAATGTAATGAAGCCTAGATGGTTGCGGAGGCTATGGCTTGCAGTCATCTAGAGAGTTCTATCATGATGAGACCTATCATCCGATGGGCTCCTATTCTTCAGCCAGGAAATAAACCGGTGCATTCCGGGAACCTTCTTTTATCAGAAATCCGGATTTTTCCAGTTTCTTCAGCCAGTTGAGTGCTGTCTGTTTACGGATATGAAATTCCGCTTCCAGTACTTTTCTGTTAATGGAACGGTTATGCTTCAGATACTCTCTTATTTTCTCCTTCAATGCATCTTCAGAGAAAGGGTAGGAGCGGGAAGTATAATGTGATTTCTCGAAATGGGTATTATATTTCACCTGTTTCAGCAGGTCTGCATTGGGGCGAAACTTGATGCCTCTTACGCTTACATATTCAGCTCTCACTTTATTGTCTGGCTTCAGTTCATCCATATCCAGATCTACCGAGAGCGAGAGATAACCTATTTCCGGAATGTTGACACGTTTTCCATCCTGCAGGTCTTCTTCTATGATATCACGTAGTTTCATGAGTACGGACGAAACTTCTCCTTCTCCCAGACAGCTATGTCTGGCGATTCGGCTGATCATCTCCTTGTCAGTCATAGCTGTTTGCTCAAAGATATGGGCGAATCGGCGAGTCTCTTCATTTCCTCCTGCATTGGGAAGATAATGGATTTCATATTTAATAGCCATCGTATTCTTCTTTCTGTTTAGCGATACAAAGGTAATCTTTTATTCTTAAACTACCAAATAAAAATGGTACTAATATGGATGAACGGTTTGATTGATACGAATGAGCGGTGTTATTGATGTGGGTTAGAACTGCTTATCAATAGGAATAAGCATCGTAAGAAGCCTTTATAAGTTGTCGTAAGAAGTTGGATAAGTTGTTGGAACAGTAAGTATCTGTTGCCGGAAAAGTCACTTCCGTCAGTCGCACAACAGCTGTTGTGCGCTTGCATATCAGCTGTTATGCGCTTGCACAACACGTGTTGTGCGAGCGTAAAACAGTTGTTGTACAGTAAAATTTGTAACTCCCTTCATCATATTGCAATTCCTTCCCTTGTTACATTATGATTAAACCATATCTATCAATTAGTATATGTGTTGCAAAAATACATTAATAATACGAAACTGCAAGGACTTTTTATAACTTTTTACGGTTAATTTTCTGTAATTATATAATGTGGCATTATCGTAATTGCAAAAAAAAATGTATTTTTGTAGGCAAGAATCGTATAAAAACAAGACCCGATAGCTTGACGAATCAGAGGCTACCGGGAATCAACGCTACAAAGATAGTGCTTTTTCTTGTTATAACCAAGTAAATGAACGAATTTTTATGGAATATTTAGAATTTGAACGAATCTTGTCTGCCAAGCGAATGCAGAGATATAAGGATGCTGCGAATGGTGACACTCGCAAGGCTATGGCTTTGTATCGCTACAACTTACGTCTGTCGCAGGAAATGTTTACAATAGTCAGCTGCTTTGAAGTGGCATTGCGTAATGCAATTGATGGTCTTTTGGTGACGACCTTGGGAGAGAATTGGCTGAAAGATTCTGTTCAAATCAATGGAATATTCACCAACGGTCGCATGAACGAGACAAGAAAAATAATAGAAAAAGCATGCAACCGATTGGATAGACAAGGCATATACTCACATTCTAAACTGATAGCTGAAATGGAATTCGGAGTATGGAAATATATGTATTCCTCTCTACAATATCGTGCGACAGGGCAATGTCTGTTAAGGGCATTCCCAAACAAACCCCGTTCATCGGCTGCCATTCAATACAATAACACCTATATATTCAATGAACTTGACAAGGTGAACAGTTTGAGAAACAGAATTGCGCACCATGAACCTATCTGTTTCAGACTTCATACATCGGAAATAGATACAAGTTACATTGTTAATGAATACCAGAAAATTCAGACATTATTCTCTTGGATGGGAATAGATTCTCGTTCAATGTTATATGGACTCGACCATGTGCAGAGTGTCTGTGCCAAGATTAACAGTTTAAAAGAGTAATATTCAGAATAGCTTATGAATAAAGAAAAAGACGATTTCTTCCTCCATTCCAATGAGGTGAATCATATCAACAGAGAAGATTACGAGAAGATTGAATTATTGGTGAATGCGGCAAAAGCCTTTGCCCGCAGCACCTACCAGTGCGTCTATATCATCGATTATTTTCATCAGGACTTCATCTATACATCAGATAACCTCGCTTATCTCTGCGGATTGGAACCCGAGCAATTGATGGAGGCTGGCTATCAGATGTATATCGACCATGTTCCGGATGCCGACCTGCAGATGCTGCTCGAAGTGAACAAGAAAGGTTTTGATCTTTTCAACGAATTGCCTGTGGGCGACCGTTTGGACTATACCATCTCGTATGACTTTCATCTTACCAATGGCAGACATAGCCGATTGATTCATCATCACCTCACTCCGATACTTCTTTCTGATGATGGAAGAATCTGGCTTGCCCTCTGCACCGTATCATTGGCAGCAACCGATGAACCGGGACATATCATCATGCAGAAGAATGGTGAGCGTAGCTATTTTGAATATTCCACATTGCGCCACAAGTGGGAAAAGAAAGAAGGCATAACCTTGAGCGAGACTGAGAGAGATGTTTTGAGATTGTCTGCCCAAGGCTATACGATGAATGATATTGCCGACCGACTATGCAAGTCGGTGGATACGATAAAGGCTTGCAAGCGCAACCTTTTCGCCAAGATAGGCGTGAAGAACATTGCCGAAGCGCTGTTTCATGCCACGAACTATCAGATGATATAATAATCATATCTCTTCCAACAATGGCGAGAGATAGAACTTGGGGAAGTATTTCACCTCCTTGCCTTCCGCAAGGTTTGCGAGAATGTTGGCACAATAGCCGGCGGCAATATATGCCCCGATGCCCAGTTGCGGGAAAGACTCATTGGAATAATGCCTGATGGCTTCATCTATCCAAGGCACAGGCATCTGCCAGAACATACCGTACTGCGAGATATACTTGCCCAGTGAGCAGCGGAAATCATCCGTTCCTTTTTTCACGACTTCGCTGAATGGATAGCCTTTCGGTTTCTCTACAGCGAGAAAGGCAGCCTTGCCAAGATTGACGGCATGGATAACGGTGATGCCCTGCTCCTTGCATTTCTCATCAAAAGCGAAAGAGGCTTCGTTGTCATGTAAGGTTGCATTCACCGCATACCGGATGCCCGACAAGTCGCATGCATCCACATCTTCCACCGTCAGCGTATCCTTTTCTATGCGATAGATTTGAAATCTATCTTCCTGCCAAGAGCTTTCATGGAAGTCATGGCGCAAGGCACAGGAGGCTATCAAGCCTCCCATGTCTGCGCCACTAATCAACAATTTTATTGGATTGTTCATTTATAGAGAGATTTATTGTCATTACACCATTGCTGGATTCAGCAGATAGACAGATTACATTCTGTTCTTCTGGCTTTCTCCAGCACCCGTACCCTTATACTTGCTTCTTGTCGTGTTGAACTTATACCGTACAGTAAGCGACACTTTGCTTGTTGACAGTCCATCAACAATCAAGTCCTTCATTTTTCCATAATGAGCAATCATGTGGCTATCGTTTGTCCCGAACAAATCATAGATGAAGAGCTGAAACGACAAATGGTCTTTCAAGAAAGCCTTATATGCGGAAACATTCGTGCAAAACATTGGCTTGTACAGATACAGATTTTCTTCATGACCTTTCGTGATATACGACATCATCAACGTAAACATTCCTAATTTGGTGTTGAGGGTGTTGTCTAAACGGAATGAAGCCATTGGCTTATTGAGCGATTTCCCATCGTGCGTCTCCATATCAAACCATTGTTTGTCAACGGATGCGGTAAACGAAGGATACCAGATGCCAAACGAAGGGCGCAAGTTGATGGATGCCTCTACGTCATTATACGAATTCCCATTCACAGGCTTCATCAAGCCTATTGCTGGATTATCCTTATAAGTCTCCACTGTTGACATAATTGGATGTGAAGTATGACTGTAGGTCATGTCGAATGTCAACCATTTGTAAGCTAACTCGTAGTTGAGATTTCTACTTATCTGAGATACCAGAAATGGATTTCCCGTTTCATACGTGTATCGGTTATCATACTGAATGCCGCTGCGCAAATTATGATAGGAAGGACGATTAATGTCGGCTGCATAGCTTAATTGCATCTGTACCTTGCCTACAGGCATCGATAAGCTAAGCGATGGGAACCAATTGCCGTACGACTTGCTTTGCCCAGGCACATACTTGCCATATTCATAGTAATAGAAGTCGATGTACTCGTATCTCATACCTGCCTCCAAACTCAGATTACCGAAATCTCTTGAATAGGTCAAGAATGAAGATGTCATACTTTCTGTAATACGGCTGTTGTCATCTGATACCAAGTTAGTTGGCACCACTTGATACTTTGAGGTACGATGGGTATTGGAATATTCACCACCCAAAGACAAATTACCTCCTAATAATGGGTAAGAAAGCACCAGTTTGGAAGCGAGCAGATGATAGTCCTTGTTAGTCAAGCTATGAGCCGTTTGGCTTTGTGCATTCATCCCCACTTCCTGGTATTGCTCTTTGGTAACATCGTTCTGGTATTCCTTCGACCATAGCCAATCTGTATTGAAATCGATGCTGAGCTTACCAATCTTTCCTACATAGTAAATATTGCTTGAAAGATTATTCTTCTGCCAAAAGAAATCAGCATGACTATCAGAACTTTCAGACAAATCTCCGTCTAGCAATATAGAAGAACTCATATCGCCGTTCCATGTTTGTTTTGGATTTCTAAGAAAACCAAAGTTGGCACCTATAGAGTTGTTGGCATCCAACTGGTAGCTGGCATCCAGGCGAAAGTTCATGGCTTCGATAATACCTACTTGTCTTATCTCACTTTTCTGGTTCCAAGTCTTGTCAAGATAAGTCTTCTGCTGTAAGTCTTTATTGTCTGGCTGGTATTGTCTTGCTCCAAAGGCGTATGCGCCCAGCTCCAAGCCATTCTTGCGATAGCTCATATTCAATTGGCTAAAACCGCCGAAGTTTTTCTTTTCATCATATTCACCAGTAGTCTTCGCATCGAATCCGAATCCTTCACCCTGTATCTTTTTTGTTGTGATACGGATGACCGCCTTGGTGCTGGCAGCGTAACGGGCACCAGGGTTAGTGATGACTTCCACCGACTTGATGTTGTCGGAATGCAAACGGTCCAGCTCGCTCTTGTCTCTCATCTGTCGTCCATTGATATAGATAACAGGCTCACCGCGTCCGAATACCTTGATGCTGCCATTCTGGGCAGAAACGTTAGGGATGCGGTCGAGCAGGTGCTCCATGGTTCCTGCCTTCTCAAGTACGGATCCGACAACGGTTGTCGTCATTCCGCCATTCTTCAGGATAGTCTTAGGCAGGGATGATTTCACGACAACTTCGCCGAGCATCTTGCTGTCTTCTTCCATCTTGATAATGCCCACATTCTCGCCTGTGCAATCCTTGCAGATAGTCTTATAGCCTACGGATGTCACCTTGATGATTCCACCATTGCAGGAAGAGTCGATGGCAAAGCTGCCATCCTCTCCACTCACCGCACCCTTGACGAAAGCCGAGTCCGTTCTATTCAATAATACTACATTGGCAAACGCCAAAGGTTCTCCCTTGGTATTCATCACCTTGCCGGTGATATTCTGCGCCATCATCGGAGTCATAGCCGAGAGGCACAACACTGTGGTAAAAATTACTTTTTCCTTCATATTGCTACAGTTTTGCTTGATTCTTTTATTTTTCTGCTGCAAAAGTATAGCTTTATAGGAAAAAGCCTTTGACACAAAAGTGTATTTCTCAAGAGTGTGGCTTAAGAATTACACTTTTGTGTATAAAAAGAAAGGATAAATAGCGTTTGGTGATAGATTTTTAATGAATTTACCTTATTTTTTCATCACCAAATCAGCGAGCACGATGGCGGATTCCTTCTCATCCCTAGGTGCATCCTTTGACTTCCATGCCACGATGAAGCGGATTCGGGCAGCGGTTACCTTGTAACCTTTCAACTCCCATTTGCTTAGTTTCTCCTTCATCTTGATGGAGAGCTGGGCTATGTCTCTGCCTGTTGATGGGAGACAGAGGCAATGGTCGTGATAGGTTAGCGGCATACCGCTTCTCAGGCAAAGGATAGCATCCTTGTGAGGCTTGGAGAAGCCCAGGTTTACATCCTTGTGTGAGAGCTGGAGTACTATTTCGTTGGGCTCATCGTAGGCTTGGGCATCATAGAGATGCTGGGCACTTTTCAGGCTGTCGAAGAGATTGCCGTTGGTGTGGATGACAAGTGTACGCTTGGCACGGGTCATGCCCACATAGTATCGGCGCAGTATGTCATCGGTAGGATGTTCGGGATGGGTAATGAGCATCAGTACATGGTCGAACTCATGGCCTTTTGCCTTGTGGATGGTGCTGACCACGATGTCTGATTTCGAGATGTCACAGAAGTCTTCTACTGATGATTCGAACACGAACTCCCTCAGGTCGCTGTAGTACTTGGCACGATTGGTCTGCTCAAATATCTGAAGGCTGCGGCGCAGATATGGCAATGCCTGGCTGGTGGCATACTTTTGGAATGTCAGCTGCTTGGTTGTTTCCCAAATATCATCAGGGATGATAGGGGATTCCGTCTCCTTGATGCCTTGGTCTATCTTCTTTAAAAAGTATCTTACCTCTGCCAGATTCCAGAAGCGCAAGCCGTCCATTGATTGCACCAGCTTGGCCTTGATGCCATGACAGTGAAGAAGAGCCAGCATAATGACAGCCTCCTCATTGGTCTGCGTAAGGATACTGATGGTTTCGTTCTTCTTGCGGGAAGATGCATCGGCTTCTTTTGAAGCGTTACTTCCCAGTAATCGCGTAACATCTTCTAGGATAGGCTGATACATATAAACCTTTTTCTCCTGAATCTCGTATGGATGCTTCACGATTCTTACTTCTCCATCTTCTTGACTCATGGAGATGATAGGGGTAGATTTGATTCGCTGACGGATGTTGCGGGCGAAATCGTTGGCAGCATCCACGATATGGCGAAGGCTGCGGTAATTCTCCGTCATCTCTATGAAACGGCTGTGTTCTGTCTGAGTCAATTCATAGAGATACCGCGAGTTGGAACCTCTAAACTCATAGATGTTCTGGTCATCATCTCCTACGGCAATCACCCTCATCTCTTCGTTGGCTTTCATCAGAGCAGAGACAAGGGCATAGTCATCCTTGCTCATGTCTTGTGCCTCGTCAATAACGAGTACGGTCTTGCTGATGCGATTGGGCTCCACTTCTCCATTGTTGATCATTTCGGCGGCTTGCTTAACCACATCTCCAGCCTCATCCAGATTGCCAACTCTGCCCAGCAGGTCGAAGCAGTAAGAATGGAAGGTCTTGATTTCTACGAAATGGGCGGCATTGCCTATGAGTTGCATCAGTCGCTGCTTGAACTCGGTAGCGGCTGCACGCGAGAAAGTGAGCATCAGAAGTTGCTCGTGCTTTACATCTTCCAACAGCAGGAGAGAGGCAAGCTTATGTACGAGCACACGTGTCTTGCCGCTGCCAGGTCCGGCAGCGACTACGATGCAGCGGGACTCGTGGTCGTCGATGATTTCCTTCTGTCGTTTGGAGAGTATTCCGAAGAGTTTCTTATACTTCGAAGGTGTTACGTTGCGCTCTATCTCAGTCTCCCGGTTGCCCTTGAAGTACTTTAAGATGAAGCGGTGGTAGTCCATCTGGAAGTAATCCTGCACATATTGCAGGGCGGCATCGTAATCCCTTACCATCAGGTTGGCATATTCGCCCACGATGTGAATCTGTTGAATCTTCTGCTTGTAGAATTCGTTGAGCATGCGGTAATCCTCCTGCTTATAGTGGAGGCGAGGTTCCTTGATGCGTTTAATTGCCATCGCATTGTAAAGCACCAGGAATCCTCCTTCCAGCTTCATGGCTCCTATCTTGGAGAGATAGAGCAAGGCTTCCTCCACGTCTTCCAACTGCAGGGAAGAGAAGTCGGAGAAGAGTGACTGGTTGCTGGATTTCAGATCGTTCAGAAGTTCGACTACCGAGAATTGAAGAGGCTTCTCTTTTGAATCTACAGAAGAGCTATTGTTGCTCTCTTCTGTTATAGTTTTACTGTTTTCTTCAGCCAGGCTGTATAGTCTTTCGATGATGAATCGGCAAACTTCAATTCGTCTTTCGAATCGCTTGATGATGGTCTCTATGTCCTTGTCTCTTGTTACGATGAGATTGCGGACGCCGTCTTCCTTCTTGTGCGCATATCCCTTCACTGCCAGGAAGTATAGCAGTGTGCGGATTTTCTTTTCTGTTGAAGTGTTGATGCCGTCGTGTACGGCATTGTCATTGAGTTGTTTGTATGTGATATACAGCGATTCATCCGGGATATGTTCTAGGATGTATCTTTCCAGTTTGGCAAAGTTCTCCAGCATCTGCTGAGGCTTGCGTTGCTTGTCGCTGATGTCTTGCAGATAGGCTGATATATCACGGGTATCGGCAAGGATGCCTTCCTGTCGCATTCGGTCAACGGAGGAGATGATGTCTCGCTTGCTGAGTCCTAGAATGTCGGCGAGGTAATCGATGCGGGATTCTGCCTCGCTATCCTGTGCCTTGGCTATATGCTTCTGGGTGATGAGCGACTTGATGATGCGGATGGCATTCTGCATCTCATCTTCAGAGAACAGGGGTGATTCGGTGAGGCGCAGTCTTGCCTCGTCCATGTTCTTGACGGTGATACCTGTGGCATAGACGTGCGGAATGTTGTTGCCACGCTCTATGTATCCGCTCTGTTCTAGAGCAGAAAGGGCGGTGCGGACACGGGTTTCTATGTCGGATACCGAGTCATCCCAACCGGCTTGACGGGCTATCTCCAGTGCCGAACAACTTACGTGTGGACGCTGCTTGGTAAAATCTTTAATGGCTTTCCATACCTGTTGTATCTCGCTGATGCTCAGTTTGGTTTGGTTAAGCAGGATGAAGTGCTTATCCAAGTCCTCGTCGCTATAGAGTACATAGCATTTGGCATTGAGGTGTGGATCTCTTCCTGCACGTCCTGCCTCCTGTACATAGTTCTCCAGAGAGTCGGAGATGTCGTAGTGGATAACCAGCCCCACATCGCTCTTATCTACTCCCATGCCGAAGGCGGAGGTGGCAACGATGATTCTTACCTTATCGCTCATGAAGGCATCCTGATTGTGTATCTTCTCATCGGCATCCATCTTGCCATTATAGGGCAGGGCGGATATGCCATCACGTGTCAGTTTTTGGGCGAGTTCCCGGGTTCGCTTGGTGCGGGATACGTAGATGATGGTAGGGCAATCTGCCTGCTCTACCAGCGAGCGCAGTAGATTGTATTTGTTGCCGTCACTATCTACGTGGATAACGGAATAGTGCAGGTTGGTACGTGAGGCTGATGAGGCGAAGAGCTGGAGGTCGGTGCCCAACCAATGCTTGAAATAGTCGCAGATATCCTGTACCACCTTCTGTTTTGCAGTGGCGGTGAAGCAAGATACGGGTATCAGGGGTTGACCATGATTGCGGGCCATAGCATCCTTGCCAAACTTGCGTTCCTGATATTCCTTGATAAACTTGCCGATGTATAGGTAATCCACCCGGAAGTCTTGTCCCCATGCAGAGAAGCAGTGAGCTTCATCTATGACGAATCTCACCACATGCCGTGCCATCAGGATGCGCTCGATGGTTTTGGAGCGCAACATCTCTGGTGCAATATATAATAAGGTGGCATCTCCGCTCTGTACTCGTTCGATGGCTAGGGAGCGGGAGATAGGGTCGAGGAGACCGTTGATGGTTACGGCATCGGTGAAACCACGGTCTGCGAGGTTATCTACCTGGTCTTTCATCAATGATTGCAGAGGCGAGATAACCACAGTGAGTCCATGTATGGTTCTGCCATCCATCAAGGCTGGCAACTGGAAGGTGAGCGACTTGCCGCCACCTGTAGGAAATATCGCCAATAATGACTTACCATCCACTGCTGCCTGCGATGCCTGTTCCTGCAGTGGTTCTCCGTCATAGGTACGGAAGGCATCATAGCCGAAGAGTTGCTTCAGGTTGTGATGAATGTCGAGCATGCGGTTGCAATACTCGCAGCCATCGGTGCATTGAGTATGGCAGAGCATATAGATAATATGTTCTACTTCGGGATAATGGAAGAGTACCCAACCTGGGGTTACAGATTGGTAATCGTCTGTGCCTATGAGGGCCAAGGCGTATGCCAAGCCGCAAGGCGATTGGGCTGCAAGAGCCGGAATGTCGGCATGGGCGCAAATATGATTCTTGTATTCAGAAAGAATGAATTCTGAAACTTCTATGATTGCATCATCCTTTTCGATGGCTCCCACATACATCAGGAATCCTCTGAATTCCTCTTCATGCTGTAGCAGCAAGGTGAAGATTTTCCTCTTCCTTTCTGATAATTGATTCCATGCAGCGATTTCATCCATCAAAAGCTCCTTGGCTTTCTCGCAGTCGTTGACAGGATTGTTCATCTGCTCGCTCATCAGTTTGTCGTCCTTTACCAGATGATGGTAAGGGCGCTTGGGAAAGAGGAGTGGGGAGAGATAGAGGGTATCTATTAGTATGCCGTTGAGTTGGAGATAGCGGGCATCGTGATGAATGAGGTTATGCCCGCAGATATAGTCAACCTTTCCTTCTTGCAGGAACTTGTTCAGTGCCGTCTGCGATGCTTGGTGAAAGGTGGCTCCGTCATAACGCAATGCTCCGATATCGTGTATTTTATGGTCTTTCAGTCCCACTTCGGTATCCACGAAGGCAATGTTCCTGCTTCTGGCATCTTTCTTCTTGATGTCAGAGTTTACGGTGAGATTGTTCTTCCTTCCAAAGAGGTGACTGAATATTGACATAATCTTCGATGTTTATATTTACACCGCAAATGTACAATTATTATTTGATATATGCAAATAATCAAGCGCTTTTATCTTCTTTGAAAGCTGTTTTTATACAATCCCAAGAGGCTCGTGAGGATATCTTCAAGGCAGATTAATATGCCCCTAGAACCTTCCAGTCGTCTATGAGTTTGAACAGGCGGGGCATGGCTGGCTTGTAGCTGTCGGGATAGGTGAGGGAATAAACGAAGAGTATTCTGCCACTCTTGATGAATTTATCGTAATGACTGTAGCCATCTACTCTTACTCCGTTTTCATAAACAGGACCGGAGAGTATGAATGCTTTATTCGATGCCTGCATCGTCCGCTCCGAATGAAGCTTCTGGGCAAGAGAATCGGCACAAGCCTGGAGGGTGTTGCTATAGTTGGGGGTAACGTAACTCTCCAGGATGATGTTGGCATGATTGGTGAATGAGAAGCGGGCATAGCCCTGGTATCCCGATACCGAAGTATCCTCCTGCTGGAAGAAGCAAGGATATTTGACAACGTAGCCGAAGTCCGGGTCATTGTATTCCTTCATGGGTGCCATCTCTACCTTGGTTTTGAAATCCGCCATCGGTGTATGCTTCTCTTTCGTAACCTCATGGTGATAGTTGATGATGAAGTTTATCATCATCAGCAAGACAACTGCTATCAAAAAAATCTTCTTCATATCTTTGCCACTTTTATATTTTAGCTGCAAAGGTATGAAGAAGATGGGAAAAAGCCAAATAACAAGTATGACATTTGGCTGACATTTCTGAACTTATCTGATTATCAGTCGATAAGACTTGCCTCTTTCCGATTCAATCAGGAGGTTGCTATTCTGCTCAATCACCGGTTTGATACGGCGAATCAAGGTATAGAGCGTTTCGCTGGCATCCGGTTTCTTGGGCCAAAGAGCATCACAAATCTCCTGTTTGGAGAGTTGATGATGCGTATTGTTGAAGAAGAGTTGCATCAGCTGGTGCTGCATCGGAGTAAACTTGATGGCTTGTCCGTTTTCCTGATTGTAGAAGGAATCCTCGTCTTGAGAATAGCACATGGTGCCGAACATATCGGCCTCATGATTCCAGGGTTGTTTTCTGCGATGATAGTATAGCGATGCAATTGCCCAAATCATAGCCATGAGGGTAAGCGTCAAAGATGTCCGCTGGTTGCTCATACTCAAAACATCTGCCATCGAACAGTTGGCATAACTTTGGATAGAATGCTCGTTGAGGAGCATCTGTTTGCTGCTGAGCAGGTTGGCGCTATTTACCAGCTGGGAATTGTTCTTGCCTCTTCTTCTGTCTTCCATCACATAGCAGAGATTACTGGTCGACTTCAGCAGGTCGATGCTGAGATGTGAGCGGTAGCTCTGGATGGTATCAGGCGTAATCCATTGATATTTATTTTCCTGAAGAGTCAGAGCCAAAGCTTTGTTCATATCTTGTACAATGGCATACTGTGCCTTGCGGTAGTTACTCACGCTGGAGAATGCCGCAGACATCACAAGGATGGCGAAGATGAGGATGGAATGATATGCTTTCAGTTTCATATTATCTATTCTGTTTAAATGATATACTGTTTAAAGATTCAAATGCAAAAGTACAGAAATTCTATGAAAGATGGTATAAAACTAGATATAATATTCGTTAATTGATAAATGTCAGACTCATGTCAGTCATATTTTTCGCTTCGGTCTTCTCTTTTTGATACCTTTGCAGCTGAAAACAAGTTTTAGAAAAGTATATGATGACAATGAAGAAAAGTAAATTGTTAACAGCTATGGTGATGCTGTGGGCATTGATCTCTTGTGTAGAAATACGTGCCCAGGAAATCCAGAAGGTATCGAATGATTCTATAGCCTTGCAAGAGGTTGTTGTGAAGGCGGCACGAGTAGTCAACAAGGAAGATGGCAAGTTGATATTCCCAAGCGATATTCAGAAGCAGCGTTCTTTTTCTGGTTTTTCGCTTTTAGGAAAGTTGGCTTTGCCTCATATTAGGGTTGATGAGGCAGGCCGTTCCATTTCTGCTACCGATCATAAGGGAGAAGTGCAGATTCGTATCAATGGCATTCTCGCCAATATGCATGACGTGCAGATGCTGGATGTAGCTTCTATTATGAGTGTAGATTATATCGACAGTCCTGGCGTAAGATATGGAAAGAATATTGCATACGTGATAGATATTCATACCCGCAGGGCTTCATCGGGTGGCAGTTTGGGCTTCAACCTGACTAATGCGCTAACTACCAAGCTCGGTTCGAACGATGTCTATGCATCTGTCAATAGGGGCAAGAGCCAATTGAATATTTTATATGAGCAGACTTATGTGGATAATAAGGCATCCGAATATAATGAGGATGCTCAGTATCTTCTACATGATGGTTCTGAGTATCAGATATCTCGAAAAATTATGAATGTGGCAACTCGAAATTATGATAATACATTGCAGTTGAAGTATAATCTGGCTGATTCTGCCTTATATGTATTCCAGACAACGCTAACTACGGATTTCAGCAATCAGCCTTATACATCGAATGAGATGTGGTTTTCTGAATCTGGAAAGCCTGCGTATCCTGTTTACAGAACCAGCAAGGGGAGGGATTTTACTCCAGCTCTCGATTTGTATTTCTATCATCAGTTGGGCAAGCATCAGTCTTTGTCGGCAGATGTTTTGGGCACTTATATCCACACCAAAGGAACCTATTATGAAGGTGAGGGCGAACCCTATCAATATCAGGTAGATGGAAAGACCTATTCGCTCATAGCCGAGGCTATCTATGAAAACCGGTTGAAACCCTTTACTTTTTCTGCAGGAACCAACTTGAACTGGAAATATATGGATAATCAGTATTTGGGTGATGTGGTTAGCGAGAATGGTATCCGTTCATTGGGTATTTATGGCTTTGCACAAATCAAGGGAAGTTTGGGACAATTCAAGGAAGGAACATCCCGTTTAACTTATGTGGCTGGCTTCGGGTTGAGTAATCAGTCTTATCGACAGGGAGATGAGGAATTTAGTTTTTGGCTTTGTCGTCCGAAACTCACATTGGCTTATTCCCATTCTTCTTCGTTTCAGATCCGCTTGGGAAGTGAATTATCACAGCATATTTCGCAGATAGCTATGATTTCGGATACCCGTATTCGAAAGAACAGTATGGAATGGACTGTGGGTAATCCTTCGCTTAAGCCTAACAGTATATATGAGAACTGGGTGGTATTCTCTTTCAGTAAACCAAGGATAAATACTGATTTTACCTTGAATTATCGTATCAATCGTCATTGTAATTTGGCGAAATACACCCGCACGGAAAATGATCAGTTTCTTTATTCCCAGGAGAATCAGCCTCATTGTAATATGTTGTATCTTACGAATGATACCCGGTTTGACATTATCCCCGACCACCTTATATTATCTGTGAACGCAGGTATTTTCCGTTTTTTCAATAAGGGCGATGAGTACAGTCATTGTTATACCGCTTATAATTATGGTGGAACATTACAGGGATATTGGGGAAAATGGACTGTGATGCTGTATGCTGATAACGGTTGGAACTTTATGGAGGGAGAGAATATCGGGCATAATCCTCCTTCATTGGCAGCCTCAGCCAGTTATCATATAGGTGATTTCGATTTTACGCTCTATATGCATAATCCGTTTATGGCTCATCCGAAATCCTATTCAGCAGAAATCGTCAATGCCTTGCTCCGTAAGCAGGTTCGTGGTTATGACAATTCGGAAGGTAATTTGTTTCGTATCGGTGTTGCCTGGAATATCAATCGGGGAAAGGAATACCGTAAGATACAGCGGAATATCAACAATGAGGAGCGAGAAACGGGTATCTTGAAATAGTTGGCTTTGCTTTCTATATGGGTTGCATGGGCTACAGCCGGAATTTATTTCTTCCCTTTATTGATGATATAAATTCCGGCAGTAGCCAATGCGCCTGCTATCAGATACTTCCAGTAGAAGGTTTCGCCCAGACAGAGACAGGAGGTGATGGCTCCTACTACGGGGATGAGCGAATTGTATATCGCTACCTTTCCTACGGGATTGCAGCTCAATAGTTTGTTGTAGAGAGCGAAACTGATGGTTGAGATGGCAATGAGCAGCAGAAGGATGGTGATGCCCCAGAGGCTGGTGACTGGCAGATAGCCACCCATTAACAATGCAGGAATCACCAGTAAGGCTCCACCGATGCTCAGCGAATAACCGGTTCCAACGAAAACATCCACCCTCTTGCTCAAGCCTCGGGTCAGCAGGGAAGCACTGGCTCCACACAGGGCGTTGAGGATAATCATACCATCGCCCAGGAATGTGAAACTACCGCTTTCCTTTCCGCCAAGGTTCAAGGCAAGGATGCCCAGGAAGCCGATGATGCAGCCCAATGCCTTTCGCCACGTCATCCTGTCGCTCTTGAAGAAGATGCAGGCAAGGATAACCACCGTGAAGACGCTCATAGAATTGAGTATCGCCGAACGTGCTCCTGCATTATGCGAGAGTCCGAAATAGAAGAAAGCATAATGAAGGGTGGTGTTGAGGAGTGCATAGAGGAGAAGGAACCAGACATTCTCTTGAACAGCTTTCTTCTTGAATCCGAATTCACGATGCGAGCTTCTGGCGATGGCAAGGATGATGATGCCGGAGATGAAGAAGCGGATGCCGGCAAAAAGCATCTTGCTTCCGGTCATGTCTGCTGTAATCTGATATTCCTCCATTCCCATTTTGATCAATGGGTAAGCCCATCCCCACGAGACAGCAGCCGTAAGGGCGAACAGGCTTACCCATACCGGGCGCTGAAATATACTGAGTGTATTTGTTTCTTTCTTTTCCATTATAACTTAATTGATATTCCCTTGCTTCTGTGTTTGCAAAGTGGCTATTTACAAGTCCCCCAAATGCCTTTCTATCGGAATTCCGCGGTTCTTGTCCTTGTCATCCTTGTTGATGTCTATCCAGTTGCGCAGGGTATCCATGGCGATGCGGGTGGCATGGCGAAGATGATCGCCATCCTTCAGTCTTCCCACGATGATGCTGGAGAAGATGTCGCCGGTGCCCGGGAACTGAACGGGGATTTCTTCGTAGGGCAGGAGGAAATACTCTTCTGTAAGATGATTGAAGCCAACCACGGCATGCTGACCCTCTACGATGCACGAGGTGATGAGCACGGAGTGGGAACCGATGGCTCTCAGTTTATCTATCAGTTCATAGGCTTCCTTCTCCGAGATTCCCTCTTCCTTGTATTCCGAATCCGTCAGCAGACAAGCCTCGGTATAGTTGGGAAAACAGAGATGCGATACGCTCAGCATCTCCTTCATGCATCTCACGGTACTCTCACTGGCTCCACCATAGAGCTTGCCGTAATCGCCCATCACGGGATCCACATAGATGTCGGTGCCCAGTGCTGCCTGTTCTCTGCAATAGCGTGCCACCAGCTTCGCCTGACGCTCCGAAGCCATGAAACCCGTGGTGATGGCATCGAAGTGAATGCCCAGTTCGTTCCACTTCTGCAAGGCCTCCTCGATATACGAAGTGCATTCCAGAATGGCGTACTTGCCGTATGGGAAGGTGTTGCTGATGAGCATGGTGGGCAGATTGAACACGTCGAGTCCCATATAAGAGAGGATGGGCATCTGAACGGCGGCTGATACCTTACCGTAACCACACATGTCGCTGATAATAAGGATATTACTTTTTGCTTTCATCGTTTTTTTCTTCTTTCTTTTCTTTGTTCTTCTTTGCTTCATCGCAAGTCTTTAACAAATATCAAATCCTAATTATCTTTTAATAAGAGGCTGTACACTTGATGCCCAATGCTTCTACTCGTTCCTTGATGGCATCGAGTACTTCCTTTGGCGCCTTTTCCAACAACTTGTCTGGTGTTTCGCGGGCGATGGTATAAACCATTACCTGCTGAGGCTGGATGTCTTTCACTGCCTCCAGCCAAGGAGCTACGAAGTGCTCGCTGGTATTGTCCAATCCGTCGCCTCTCAGGAACATGGTCTGGATGATGACGTGACCCTTGAACATCTTCAGATATTTGATCACATCCTTCACGTCGTAGTTAGGCTGCTGAGGGCGGTCCAGCTTCTTGATGTAATCCATATCCACGGTATCCAGTTTCAGGATGTTGTTATCCACGAGCATCAGCGCCTCTCTCACTTCCTCCTTATATATATAGGTGGCGTTGCTGAGTACGGATACTTGTGCTTCAGGGAAATATTTCTTGCAGAGTTCCATCGTATCTTCCACGATTCCCTTGAAGTCTGGGTGTCCCGTTGGTTCACCGTTTCCTGCGAAGGTAATGTCGTCCAAAGGCTGGTTGTTGTCGTGGCGCTCTTTCAGAACCTTCTCCAATCCTTCTCTTACCTCCTCGCGGGTAGGGCGCTTCTTCTTAGGACGGAAGTCGGCGTTGAATCCGCATTCGCAATAAACGCAGTCGAATGAGCAGACCTTGCCATCAGATGGCATGAGGTTGATGCCCAATGAAACTCCCAGACGGCGGGAGTTTACCGGACCGAATATCGGTGATGGATAAATAATCGTTGACATAATCTTATTCTCCTTTATCTAATCTATTCTTTATTTTATCTTGGTAATACCTATTTTATACCAATCTTATTTACTTGTTCGTAATTTGATGGGCAAAAGTACTAAAAAATGTTGGAATGAACAAATAAATCAACAGAAAATCGATTTATCCTTACCATTTGTCTTCTATCTCCGATAGATTGTGTACTTTTGTATTCAAATCCGGGGAGAATCTTGGAGATTTCGATTCGGATTTAAAGGAAAAAACAAAAAAGTTGATGTTTTGCTTAGTTTTTCGCATGGCTCAACTGTATAGATAGTATATGAACAGAAAAAAGGACATAGAACAGTTATTCCGTCAGCATTACGCGAAGATGTACAATCTGGCCAGATGCATTCTTTCGGATGATGACGAGAGCAAGGATGTGGTGAGCGAAGTATTCGCCCAGATTCTTGCCGATGATGTGGTTCTGGTGCCTGGGAGTGAGGAAGGTTACTTGATGCGGAGCGTACGCAACCGCTGTCTCAACCTGATAGCTCATAAGAGCGTGAAGGAAAGGGTGGCGAAGCTGCTGCTGGATGATGCCGACGTGATTCTCTCGGAAGAGACCGATGAACGGCTCGACCGGCTGATGCTTCTCATCGAAGACCTGGAACCGCCTATCCGGCAACTCATTTTCCGTCTGCGCTATCTTCAGGAGAAATCTTATAAGGAGGTGGCTGATGAAGTGGGAGTGAGCAAGGTGACGGTATTCAATCATCTCTCGAAGGCGATGGACTGGATTAAGAAACAATTTAAATGAGCAAGACAATGACAAACATGAGTAAAGAAGAAAAGCGGATGATGCTCTTTGACATGCAGGAGCATCCAGAGAAATATACCGACGAGCAGGTGGAGCACCTGCTTGCCGATGAGGAAGTGAAGGAGTTCTTCCATGAACTGGCGATGGCGAGAATGGCTGGCAAGAAAGCCAATCCGAAGGAGGTGGATGTGGATGGGGCTTGGAAGGAGTTTGTTCAGGCACATCACGAGGATAAGATGGCGATGGATGCCGTCAAATCCAAGGACGTTTATCGCAACCGAATGAAGATTGCTGCATCCATCGTTGGCATCATCTTCCTTTCGGGGGTAGCCTTGGCTGCGATTCACAATGGCTGGTTGGGATTCCCGGCTTCTGATCAGGCAGCGGATAACAAGGCTGCGACAGAACAGCTGGCAACAACCCAGGCGCTTGCGAATGACAGTCTTCGTGCAGCAACAGCAGAGAAGAAGGATTCTCTTGATATGAAACCCGTGGTGTTTGATGATGCTGAATTGGGAACCATCCTGGCTCAGTTATCCGGTTTCTATCATGTCAAGGTGGAGTATGTGGATGCTGGTGCCCAGCACATCCGTCTCTTCTTCAACTGGAACAAGACGAAGACTTTGGAGCAGAACCTGGAGATTTTGAATGCTTTCGACCGCATACAGATAGAGTATATTGACGGAACATTGATGGTGAAATAAGATAGGAGGATATATTTATGAGAGATTTTTGGAAACCAATGCCCGTTAGCGGCAAGCCTGTCAGAGAGCTTCTTCTTCTCTTCCTGCTGCTTTTGGTTCAGCAGTCTTATGCCCAGCGCATCACCCGACAATATAATAATGTGTCGTTCTCTGCAGCGTTGAAGGATTTGAATGCCCGCCAGCATAAGTACACCATCAACTTTGTGTATGATGAACTGGAGGATTTCAGGGTAACCAAGAGCATCAGAAACCAGAGTGTTCCCGATGCCATCATGCAGCTGATAGGATTCTATCCCATCAGGATGACGCAGGTGGAGGATAATATCATGGTGGAGTGTACGCAGAAGACTCCCACCAAGATGATAGGCCGTATCATCGACAATAAGAATCGCCCTGTAGATTTCGCCAATGTAGCCCTGCTGAATGTTAGTGATTCTTCATTGATAAATGGTGGCGTGACGAATGAGAACGGCCAGTTCGTGATTCCCTGCGAGGCGAGAAAGGCGATAGTAAGGGTAAGTTGCGTGGGCTATATTACGACAAACAATACATATAATATAGGTAAGATAGGGACAATAACTCTGAAAGAGGCAACAATGAACCTGCAGAAAATTGTAGTGAAAGGACATCGACAGCCTTTCAGAATGACTTCTGAAGGATTGGTAGCTCAGGTAGAAGGTACATCCTTGGAGAAAATGGGCTCGGCAGAAGATGTATTGAAACATCTTCCGAGAGTGATGCAGAAGAACGGTGATATAGAAGTCTTGGGCAAAGGTAAACCTTTGATTTATATCGATAACAAGAAAATCAAGGGAATCGTTGATCTCGACAGATTGAGTTCTTCTGACATCAAACATGTAGAGGTGATAACCGAGCCGGGTGCTGAATACGATGCAACCTATCAGTCTGTCATCAGAATCAAGACGACAAGAAAGAAGGGAGAAGGTTTGGGATTGACTTATCGGCAAGTCTATCAGCGCAATCATCAGAACAATCATCGTGAAGTTCTAGATTTGAATTATCGTTATCGGGGATTGGATATCTTCTCCAATTTGTATGGCGGTTTGTCTCAGGACTATCAGGATCAGCATAATGATAACAGACTCTACGGCAAGACGCTCATGAGCATTGACGAAAATTTGATTATCAAAAACAAGAGTTACTATACCAGTGGAAGTCTTGGTTTTAATTATGTTTTTAATGATAAGCATTCTGTGGGTGCCACTTACGAGGTGAACATCAATCCTTATAGTCGGGGTGGATGGAATTCGCTGATGGATGTCTGGAAGAATGGCTCCAAGACAGAAAGCTATACAAATGATATGTATTGTCGTTTCAAAAGCCGACCTACGCAGGATATTACGGCTTATTATGCCGGACAGATAGGAAAGGTGAGCATAGAATGGAATGGGGAAATATATCTTCGTAAAACAGGACAGACACAATATTCTGAAGAAACAGGAATTGAGGGCGGAGATTCTCGTACGATAGAATCTGATTTCACGGCTGATAGTTGGATGCATGCATCTAAGCTGGTACTGAGCTTTCCGGTATGGAAAGGTACTCTGAAGGTTGGTAATGAGATTACCGAAAGTTGCCGTGCCAATCTTTATACTATAGATGAACAGGGAACTGACTTGCCAGGCAAGACGGACGACCAGGTGAAGGAAAGTAATCTTGCAGCCTTTGTTTCTTATGGATTGAGACTAAACAAGGTAGAACTGAATGCTGGCCTCAGATACGAACATGTTTCTTCCAATTACTATAATACAGGTGGTGATTATTGGAGCGAGGAAAATAAGGATTATTTCGTACCCGACCAGAGTCGTAAGTACGACCATTTCTTTCCGAATGTGTCCTTGACCTTTCCTGTCGGGAATGTGAAAATGAATATGGTTTATAAGGTGACGGTAAGTCGTCCTTCCTATAGTCAGTTAAGTAGTAATGTGCAATATAATAGTCGCTATTATTATCAGGGTGGAAATCCATTGCTCAAGTCAACCTTCGAACATGGCATAGGGATTAATCTGGGATATAAATGGTTCCAGTTTTTTGCCAACTGGCGTTATCTTGTAGATCCTTGCTATCAGGTGATAGAACCGTATCATGACAATGAGTTAATCAGTATGTACACCTTTCGTAATTTGAATCATACTCAGGTTTGTTACGTGGGACTGACGGCATCGCCGACGATAGGATGGTGGCATCCTACGTTGGACGCTGGTATGAGAAAGCAGTTCCTGACCATTGGTGGTAAGGCTTACAGTAAGCCGATATTCATCGGCTCTTTTAATAATGCCTTTTCGCTACCATGCGGTTGGACGCTTAATCTTGATATGAGTTGGAACACGCAGGGCCATTCTGCGCTTCCGCTTTATATGGCACAAGGAGGAGTGGACGTCTCTTTGCGTAGAAGTTTTCTTCACGACCGCCTGAATGTCACTTTGGCGGGCAATGACCTCTTTGCGACGATGCGTAATTCCACAAGATTGGTATATGGTACCAGCGATATCTATACCAGAAAATATACCGATACCCGAATGATCATGTGCTCATTCAGCTATAAGTTTAATGTTAGTAGAAGTAAGTATAAGGGTACGGGTGCCGGTAATACAGAAAAGAGCAGATTATAGTTCTTGCCAGGAAGAAACTCTCTTAATACAACAATGAATATATGACAATCGGTCAAGCGAAGGCAAAACCATATTAGTTTGCTCTTTGCTTGACCGATGTTTTTATTTTTCTTCAGTTAGATATTCCTTTATTTGTTGTGCTCTAGGCGGTTTTTATCTCTACTTCGTTCTCTCATAAACTAAGATTTTATCACGTTCTACTGATTCCTGTGCAAAAGGGAGTAAGGTTCCTTCTGATACCAAATCAACTTTTCTACCTAAGAGTTCTTCCAAATCGTTCCACATGCCGAAGAATTTTAAACCAATAGGTTTGCTCTTGTCCAAAGAAACCATAATATCGACATCGCTATCCTTCGTTTCTTCCCCTCTGGAGAAAGAACCGAACAGCCATGCTTTCAGTACGGGTTGGGTGCTGAAATAATGGCGTAAAGCTTCTATAATGGCTCGTTTACCCATAATATAATGATGTTGTTTCTTGGTGCAAAGATACACTTTTTATTCGAAAGAGCAAGCTTTTTTCTAGTTTTTTATTACCTTTGCATCGGTTTTTCCAAAGGAAGTAGAAGATTTCTTCATTTTAGGGGTAATTGATTTCAGGAAAGCTTGTATATAAGAGTAGAAACAAGAAGAAAATGACGTGATGACAGAAGAAAATGAACAGCGGATGGAACGGCTGTTCCACGACCATTACGAGCAGATGTATCGCTTCGCCTTTGCCTTGCTCCATGATAATGAGGAGGCGAGGGATGTGGTGAGCGACGTGTTCTCCAGATTGTGGGATAAACAGCTGGTTCCAGACCGGGCTTACCTGATGCGGAGCGTGAAGAATGCCTGCATCAATCTTATAGCCAGAAAGAAGAGAGATGAACGACTGAAACGGCTTCTCCCTCTCTCGGAAGAGAAATTGACGGAGGAAGAACCTTCTCGTCTGGAAGAGCGATGGCAGGCTGCCGTGGATTGCATCGACCATGACCTGACCGACCAGACTGCTTCCGTCATCCGATTGTGCTATCGGGAAGGAATGTCGTATAAGGATACGGCGGAGGAACTGGGCATCAGTATCTCGGCAGTGAACAAGCATATCGTAAAAGGTTTGCGAACGCTCAGAGAAAAGTTGAAAGGAAAACAATAACCCTAAAATGAAGAAAGGAAAAGAAAATGAAACATGAATTATCTGACATAAATCCTCAGAAGATGGATTCTCAGAAATGGGATTTGCTCCTCGATCTCCTGGAGCATCCCGAAAAGTATTCCGAAACCCAGAAGGATGAACTTCTGGGCAATGAGGAAGTGAACGAACTCTATCAGCAGCTGATAGAAACCCGACAGTCTCTGGATTTCGCCAAGTCGAAGGAAAAGATGAAGGTGCCTTCTATTGATGCAGAATGGGAGAAGCTGAAAGATGAGATGAAGCTGAAAGAAGAAATGCAGCAGAAAGAAGAGATGAGTCAGAATGCAGAAACCCAGCAAACCGCCAAGTTGTTTCCTCTCTGGAGCCCGATGAGAAAGGTGGCTGCTGTTGCAGCCGTCCTTGTCGTCTCCGGCATCACCTTTGCTGCCATTCATCTGGTAACCCGTTCTTATCAGCCATCAGATAACAACAATACCGAACTCGTGGCATCCCGAAAGGATTCTATCCAGCAGGTTTCTGCTCCTCAGAAATCCAACATAGAAGAAAAGGCAGATTCTGCAAGTCTTGCCCAGCTCCCATTGGTTTACGAAAACGCTGAGCTTCAGAATATCCTGACTCCCATTGCCGGGCATTTCCATCTCCAGGTAACTTATCAGAACGAGTCGGCTCGCCATATCCGTCTCTTCCTGCAACTGGAGAAGAATATGAGTCTGGATGATATCATCGAACTGATGAATCATTTCGAGAAAGTGAATATTCGTCATGAAGGTCAAACTTTAATCGTGGAATAAGATGAAAAGATTAAGATATATCATACTGCTGGCAGGTTTGATGAGCCTTTCTCTTCAGACCATCTATGCCCAACGCATCACCCGCAGCTTCCGCAACACTTCTATGTCAGAAGCACTCACCATCCTTGCCAAGAGCACCAAGGATTACCATATCAACTTTATGTATGATGAACTGGAGGATTTCACGGTTACCACGAGTATCGTGAAGCGAACCGCTCCGGATGCCATCCGCCAGATCATGGGCTTCTATCCGATGAAGATGACGATAGATGGCGAAAACATCTTTGTGGAGTGTACGCAGAAGACTCCCACCAAGATGATAGGTCGCATTGTAGATGCGCATCATCGCCCTGTAGATTTCGCCAATGTAGCCCTGCTGAATGTTCGTGACTCTTCATTGATAAATGGCGGCGTGACGAATGAGAACGGCCAGTTCGTGATTCCCTGCGGAGCCAGAAAGGTAATAGTAAGAGTAAGTTGTGTGGGCTATATTACGACAAGCAATACATATAATACTGGTAAGATAGGTTCAATTACTCTGAAGGAGGCAACGATGAACCTGCAGAAGGTGATTGTGAAGGCGGTTCGCCCCAAGACAAAACTGACTCGCGAGGGATTCCAGACCCAGGTGCAGGGTACAATACTGAGTGATGCAGGTATGGTTGCCGACTTGTTGAAGCAGGTTCCAAGAGTGCGTGTAGATAAGGATGGAAACTGTTCGGTGTTTGGAAAAGGCACACCGGAGATTTATGTCAATGGCAGAAAGCTGACCGACAAAAATGAATTGCAAACCATATCTTCAAAGGATGTGAAGAACGTGACGGTTATCACGACTCCTGGTGCGCAGTATGATGCCCAGGTCAATTCGGTGATTCGTATTACTACGGTCAAGAAGCAAGGTTATGGATGGAGTGGTAATTTCCAGGCAAAATATGGTTTTGCCATGAAGAATACCTGGCAAGAGCAGGCTAATCTCAATTACCGTGTGGGTGGATTGGATGTATTCGGTGGATTGATGTGGTCAGATTCGTATTTCTATGATAAGTTGGGATTGGATGAATATATCAATGGAAATCAGCATCAGATATATCAAAAAGCAGTAGGGCGCATTGATTCTAGAGATTATGGACCTGATGCCAATTTGGGTTTCAATTATGAATTCAACGAAAATCATACCATCGGTCTGAAATATAAGTTTGGTTCTGGCTATACCAAGTATTTTACTGTTAGGCAGAACTATTCCATCTTTCAGGATGGAGTTCACCAGGGAGATGTAAATTATCTCAACGATGAGTCAGATTCCAAGCAGACTCCTTTTCATCAGGCTGACTTTTATTATGATGGTAAGATAGGCAAGTGGAGTATAGACCTGAATGCATCTGCTATGTGGCGGACGAAAGACCAGATACAGAAAGCCACAGAAACCAGTTCTGAGTTGGGCGACCAGATTGTATGTTCAGATAGTCATACCAAAGGAAAGTTGCTTGCCGGTAAATTGGTTGTTTCTTATCTTTTGACCGACCAGTTGAACATAGACTTTGGTTCGGAATATACAAATTCTGATAGTCATACCAACAACCAGAACGAGGGTGGTGTGGCTGCATCCAATGATTCCAGAATCAAAGAACAGAACATAGCCGCTTTTGCTGAGGCTGCATGGTCGTTGGGAGATTATTCTCTGAATGCCGGTGTGAGATATGAGCATGTGAAATCAGACTATTATGCCGAAGGAGTGCTCAGCCCGGATATGAGCAGAAAGTATGATAATGTATTTCCTAATGTATCCTTGGGATATGACAAGGGCAAGTGGCATTCTTCGTTGAGTTTCACGGCGAAGACCTATCGACCAAGTTACTTCCGTCTTTCCGGTTATACCCGATATACGAGTCGTCATACCTATGAAAGCGGTAATCCGAACTTGCGACCAACGGATGCCTATCATCTGGAATGGGATGCGCAATATTCCTGGCTGAGTTTCTCTGCAGAATATATCTACAACAAGAATGCTTCGGTATATATGATGAAGCCGTTCCAGGGCAATAAGGATATAGCCCTGTCATATTATGAGAATGTAGATAAGATTCAGAACCTGAAGTTCTATCTTGAGGCTACTCCGGTGATAGGCTTATGGCATCTTGACTATACGGTAGGTCTGGTCAATCAGTTCTTTGATGCCAGCAAATACGTCAGCGACTATAATGCCAATCGTCCTTCTCTCTATCTGGATTTGGAGAATACCTGGGTATTGCCACATCATTGGAAGGCTCGATTGGAATACGCTTACCAGTCGCGTAATTATAGCGAATTGGGTGTCAACTATGCATGGAATTCCCTGGATGCGTCTATTTCCAAGTCGTTCCTGAATAACCGACTGGTTGTGAGACTGGAAGCAGAGGATTTGCTTCATGGTCAGAACGAGAGTTGGAAATATAATAATTCGTATGCGCACTTCACTAGAACCGGTATAGATAATACCCGCATGTTCTTGGTCAATGTAACTTATAACTTCAATGCCACCAAGAGCAAGTATAAGGGTACGGGTGCTGGTAATGCAGAAAAGAGCAGATTATAGCTCATTTTTAAAACACGGACAAATTGAATTTGTCCGGACAATTTGTCCGGTTGGTTCTAAGTGGTTGATATTTAGAATATTATAAGCCGTCGGACAAAAGAGCCGGACAAATTCAATTTGTCCGTGTTTTTTTTTTCAGTGATTTTGGAGTCAAAATCATGCTTTTTTAGCTTTTCTCCCTATAGTTTTCTTCTCGTAACCCTATGCTTTTCTCCCCGTAACTCTATGACTTTTGGATGTTAACTCTATGAGTTAGGTTTTTTAAGAGATGATGTATGACAAAAAACGGGAATACATTCAGGCTAGGAGGGATGAAGAACTGGATGGAATCGGTAATTTGATGCAGTTATACAAAATTAACGGAAGAGATGTAATGGCTTTGGATAATAATGTGTACTTTTGTACTAGAATAATGATGAAATAAAAACATATATAAAACAAAAGATATAGGAACGGATGAAAATGTTAGATTTTAAGGTAAAAAGATTTGTTGGTATTATATTTCATTTGATTTTAGCTCAAATCTGTTTAGCTCAGACTGGTATCGCTAACCAAAATTTTGGAAAGGATACTCTGCAATTAAGGGAGGTTGTTGTTAGAGCAACCCGCCCTATGGCAAAGTTGAACAGCGAAGGCTTTGTGACAGAAGTCAAAGGTACCGTTTTGGAAAAACTTGGTTTTGCAAAAGATGTTATGGGTATGTTGCCTGGTGTACTGAATAATAATGGTTCCATTGAAGTCTTTGGCAAGGGAAAACCAGTCTTCTATATCAATGGACATATTGTCCGCAATAATATAGAAGTTGAGCAATTGAAGGCTAACCAAATAGATAAGATAACAGTTATAACGAATCCAAGTTCACGTTATGCTTCAACCGTAGGTTCCATCATAAAGATAACAACCATTAAAAAGGTTGGGGATGGTTTCTCCTTTGATAACATTGCTACTTTTGGTTGTCGTAATTATATGTATGGCAAAGACAATTTGGACTTGAACTATAGAATTGACAATTTGGATGTTTTTGGAACGTTGGGATTTGAGAAAGGCAAGAATACGAACTTTAGTAAAAATGTTCAGAATTCATGGCTCTCATCACATCATCAGCAGAATACGACTATGAAATCGACACAGCACTCAAAGTTGATTGATGGTAAATGGGGATTTGATTTTTCCTCGTCTCCAAAACTCTCATTTGGCGCATTTTACCAAGTGTCTTATGCTCCAATAAAGACCAATTCGAGCATTATGTCATCATTATATTCTAATGATGTAATTGAAAGTGAGACTTCTGCATACAAGGATATCAAATTAAGAGATTTGGAACATTTGTTAGATGGATATTGCCATGGGGTTTGGGGAAAATGGAATTTGGAAATGACTTTTGATTTAATGTGGAAAAAAACACGTGAAAATCAAAATGTTATAGAGCAAATCGGTATCAATCAGGATTTCGGAATAAAAGATGTTGGGCATGCTAGGTTAATGGCAACGGAATTATATGCGTCACACCCGTTTCTTAAAGGAAATTTTAGCTTTGGAGTAGATTTCACCAATAGTAGCCGTGAGGAAAATTCAGAAAGTGAAAATAGCATTATGGCAGGCGAGAACAATAAAATACAGGAGCTGAATATGGCATATTACGTTGAAACTATGCAGCATCTAGGCAATGTAATATTCCGTATCGGTGGCAGGTATGAGCATGTGAACAGTGAATATTTTATAGGTGGCAGAAAAAATCACGAACAGTCACAAGTTTATGATAAGTTTTTCCCGACTGCTTCATTGTCTCTGCCCATTGGAAAAACTATGGTGCAGCTGAGCTATTCTAAGCAATGCTGTCGTCCATTGTACTCTCAGTTGAGCAACACGGTTCACTATGTTAACAAATATCTCTATCAAAGTGGAAATCCGTATTTGCAACCATCCTATAGCGACAACATCTCTTTAAATTTGAGGTATCGCTGGCTGGCATTAACTGCTAATTATAAAAAGGTGCAAAACCAAATAATAACATCATATACATATTATGATGATGCGAAGACTATTGCTTTGCTCAAAAAGGAAAATTCTAGAAACAGTCTGTCTAACTTACAGATAATGGCTTCTTTTATGCCCGGATTCCTTTGGAAATGCTATTATCCTGTATTGGCATGTGGTGTTGTCTCGCAATTTTACAAGATTGATTACAGAGGAAATATAAAACACGTGGACAATCCTTTGGTTGTAGTTAAGTTCAATAATATTTTCAAATTCCATAACAACTATATGGCGACAGTAAATTACAGTTGGCGTAGTGAGGGAAATAGTGAGAATATTAAGATGGGGAGTGTTGGACAGATAAATCTTTCTTTGGCTAAGGACTTATCTGAAAAATGGAATGTCAAGTTGTCTGCAAATGACATCTTTAATACTGCCCGCAAAAATACTTTTACCATTTTCAGCGGAATGAATGATGTCTATATTGAAAAGGCTGCGATTGTAAGGGCAGTGGAATGTATCGTAAGATATAAGTTTAATACAGTTAAAACAAAATATAAAGGTAAAGGGGCAGGGAAAAAGGAAATGGATAGATTGTAAATGTTTAAACTCTATCCTTTCTGGGATATGCTTATCGATTGTTAGTCGTAGTTCATATACCCTTATAAATGCAGCTTTATGCTTCAATTTAACAGGATTTTTTCCTCCGTTTCTTTGCCATTTCCATCTTTTTCCTTAATTTTGCAGCGGAAACTCAATAATAGATATATGTAATGGCAATAAGAATGAAGATGAAACAGGAAAAGATAAGAAAGATTGGCATCGCTTCGGCTCTGGGCTTAGTGGTGCTCATGATGTTGGGACTGTATGGTGCCAGCAACTATATGCTCAATTATTCGCTTAACTATCCGAAGGAGGAGAGAATGACAGCTGAGCATTGGAAGAACAGAATGAAGAACGAGTGCCCCTGGATGATTGGCTGGATGGACTCTGTGTATCAGCACCATTGCGTGAGGGATACCTTTGTCACGATGCCATCGGGCTACAAGGCCCATGCCATCTATCTCTATGCACCGAAGACTACGGAAAAGACTGCCGTGGTGGTGCATGGCTATCAGGTGCGCTCCGAGGGAATGCTGCACATCGCCTATCTCTATAATCACGATATGGGGTATAATGTGCTCCTGCCAGATCTGTATGGACATGGAGAGAGCGAGGGCGACCATATCCAGATGGGATGGAAGGATAGATGGGATGTGATCAAATGGTCGGAAATCGCCAATGAGATTTTTAAAGTGAAGGGTGAAGAACGGAGAGTGAAGAATACCCGTCAGGTGATTCACGGCATTTCGATGGGTGCGGCAACCACGATGGCAGTATCGGGAGAGAAGACTCCCGATTACGTGAAGTGCTTTGTGGAGGACTGCGGCTATACCAGCGTATGGGATGAGTTTTCCGCTCAGCTCAAAGACCAGTTTGGCTTGCCTGCCTTCCCGCTGATGAATACCACTTCCGCCCTTTGCCATCATCGCTACGGCTGGTCTTTTGCCGAGGCTCAGCAGATAGAGCAGGTTCGCAAGAGCACCAAACCGATGCTCTTTATCCATGGCGATAAGGATGCCTTCGTGCCCTACGCCATGCTTCATCCCCTTTACGAGGCAAAGACGAAAGGCAGAAAAGCCATCTTCATCTCTAAAGGCTCCGTTCATGCTATGGCATATCGCGACCATCACGAGGCATACACCCGCATCGTAAGAGATTTTGTTTCGCAGGAAGAATAGTATTTGAATGGAAGAAAAATATCGGTTCATTCTAAAGAACTCAATAAAAAAGGAGAAGATTCTTGTGAGTCTTCTCCTTTTTTATTGAGATATCTTTAAGTGTGATATCTGTAAAGTTATGCTTTTTCGATAATCCAATCTTTGATGCTGCCTGTTGCGCTGTCAAAGTTGATGCCTACCTTGGTGATAGGTTTGCCACAGAGGGCAAAGCGCTTGTGGTAGTTCTTCAGATTCATCTGGCGCATGGCTGCCTGGGCACTCTTGTCGAGCTTTAGCTCAATGAGGTAGAGGTCAGTCTGGGTAAGCAGAACCATATCCACTCTTCCTCTTGGTGTATGTACTTCCACATCCAGAACAAATCCCGTGAGCAGGGTGAAGATGATGTAGAGCATCTGCTGATAATGTCCCTCATGATTGGTTACATGGCAATACGGAATGGTTTCGAAGTAATCCTGCAGAAGCTGCAGGGCACCATCCATATCTTGCTTGCGGATAAGGGATGCCATCTTGGCGATGGTAACGCCTCCTTGCTGGGCACTTTTGCCATCCACGTAGTTGGGCAGGAGATTGTCAAACAGTCCTACTCTTATTTCCTTGTTCGGGATGTCGAGGGTATAGAGCTGGGTATCCTTGTCGTAATCCTTGATGGTTATGTATCCGCTCTGATAGAGCAGTGGGGTGATGGTCTTCATCTTTTCCGTCGGGGCATCGAAGGCTGATTCCAGTGCTTCTGTAGGAGCTATCTCGTTGGGCAGTACCTCAAACTTATTCAGCATATTGATGAGATAGGTAGGGGTACCCGAACTGAACCAATAGGAGCCGAATTCTTTTTCTGCAAAGCAATTGAGCAGACTGTAAGGATTGAAGACATCCGGTGATACCTTGGCAAAATGATAGCCATCGTAGTGTTCCTTTAGTTTGGCGATAGTTGCCTCTCTCGTCAAATCCTGTGATTTCGCAAGCATATCAATATCTTCCTGCATTTGTGTAAGCAGTTCTTCCTGGGTGATGCCGCAGATGCCTGCATAATCTTTGTCCATAGAGATGAGGGTGATATTGTTCAATTCGCTGAAGATGCTAACCTGCGAGAACTTGGTGATGCCGGTAAGAAAGACGAAACGGAGTTTTGCTTCGCAGAATTTCAGAGGACTGAAGAAGTTGCGCATGATGTTTCGCAGAGCATCCAGTTGCTCCTGTTCGTGTGCCACGTCAAGCATGGGTGCATCATATTCGTCGATGAGCACAACTACCTGTTTCCCTGTTTTCTCGTATGCTGTATAGATCAGTTCTGTCAGTCGGTTGTTGGCATCAACCTGCGGTTGGGTGATACCCCATCTTTTCTCTTCCATTTCCAGGATGAAACCGAGGTATCTCTCCAGCTGGTCCTTTTCCATGTGCTTGCCTCCGCTCAGGTCAAAATGCAGCACTGGATATTCTGTCCATTCCTTCTCCAGCTTTTCGATGGCA
>UMLE01006353.1_pt1 | contig 40610 bp, 36 predicted proteins | sample 1966461 | NCBI WGS metagenome assembly UMLE01 (sample SAMEA4836196, study PRJEB28245) | human gut metagenome | biome: gut microbiome; material: fecal sample | place: Denmark | collected 2008 | reverse complement strand
AACTACTTTTATTGTAGCTTGACACAGTTTAGTTTACACTCTCATCTGTACTGCTCTAGTCACTTGCCCCCACACGGGCTGAAGGCCCAGAAGCTCCTAGCCCAGGGCATCACCCTGGGTATAAGCGCAATCCGCCTTGCGCCCTGTAAGGGCAAAAGCCTTAAAAAATCCGTGAAATCCCTGCCTATTCCTCTCGTCTTTCCGCCTCCGGCTCCGCCACCATTTCCGGCACTTCTTCCGGCAATTCATATCTTCTGATATGATGATCTTCCAGATAGATATGGTTCAGCGTAAAGGCGAGCGACTCCAGCGTCTTTTCCCTTACCGCCGGCTTCAGTTCACATTCCCATATCACGATGGTATGCCATCCCATTTCAGCCAGCCGGTGCAGCACCTCATGGTCCCTCTCCCGGTTCCTCCTGATCTTCTCCATCCAGAACCCGGTGTTCGATTTCGGCACCACATAATACTTGCACCCCTCATGTCCGTGCCAGAAACATCCGTTCACCAGAATACAGGTGCGGTATTTCCTCAGCACAATGTCCGGCTTGCCCGGCAACCGCGGGTGATTGAGCCGATACCTGAATCCCCTACTCCACAGAATTTTCCTGACAAGAATCTCCGGTTTGGTATCCCTGCCCCTTATTGCCGCCATGTTGTTGTGGCGCTGTTCTATGGTCAAACGGTCTGACATCTTTAATTTATCATCAACATCTGTTTAACATTGCAACATTGCAGCAGGCGTTATGTTCAGAACCTTGCATAGCAATCTAGCTATTTTTAGAGTAGGCTCAGAGCGCCCTGTTACATAATCGTTAATACGTGAAGGACTTACTCCAATTTCTGAAGCCAGTTGTTTTTGAGTCATTTTCTTTTCATTTAAAGAAAGTTCGATAAGTTCAGAAACAGAAGGCTTTCCGATAGGAAAATGTTTCTTTTCGTATGACTCAACAATGTCCGACATTAATGTCAGTTCTATGGCATTCTTATCATTGGCAGGCGTATCGTCCGTTACCAATGGCAGGAGATCTTCTATTCTGTTGAGTGCAAACTCATATTGTTCTTTCGTAATTCTATCCATAATTGTTTTTATTAAATGGTGGAACAATCTATTTTGTCATATTCACTATGTGTTCCGACAAATCTTACGAAGAGTCGGCCTATTGTAAATTTAATAATCACAACTAACCTATATTTATTTCCTCGAATGTTAAATACGTAATGTTGATTACCTACGTAGTCAGCATCAGGAAAGTCAGTTCTTATATCAGAAAAGTTGCGCCATTCTGCTTCTTCCGCAATCTGGTACCATCTTTCCAGAGCTACTTTTGAGTCTTCTCGCCCAGGGGTCTCGTAAAACTCTTTTAGTTTCCTATGCGAAATAATTCTCATAATTCCATGATTTAAATTTTCATTGCAAAGATATATAGAAATATTGAAATACAATAGTTTCTTCCTAAAATATTTTGTTTTTTAGGATTATTTATATAATTAAGCTTGTTTTTCTACTATTTAGCTTCCACCTTTCCCCCTTACGGGCTGAAGGCCCAGAAGCCCCTAGCCCAGGGTAACACCCTGGGTATAAGCGCAATTAGCCTTGCGCCCTGTAGGGGCAAAAGCCTTATGTTTTGTCTGGAGTTTTAAATCTTTTGCCCTTACAGACCAAAAAGATTTGCGTATTTTCTAATATTTCCGCTAAAAAGATTTGCGTATTTTCTAATATTTTAGCTAAAAAGATTTGCGTATTTTCTAATATTTTTGTATTTTTGCACCGCCAAAAGGCATAAAATCAAGAAGTTAAAGATTTCGTAAACAATAGAAAATAAGATGAATAGAATTTTTAAACGAAAACTATATGATAGACTCCTGCAATGGAAGAATACGAGAAAGGGAGAAACAGCCATTCTCGTAGAAGGAGCACGTCGCGTTGGAAAGTCAACGCTGGTGAAGGAATTTGCTCAGAAAGAATATGAATCTTATATTCTCATTGACTTCAATAAGGCATCCAAGCGAGTTGTTTCACTATTTGACGATTTGATGGACTTGGATTTTATCTTCCTTCAGTTGCAAGCTATATATAATGTTTCTCTCGTAGCAAGGAAATCTGCCATCATTTTTGATGAGGTGCAGGCGTGCCCTAAAGCAAGACAAGCCATCAAGTATTTGGTGGAGGATGGAAGGTATGATTATATAGAGACGGGGTCTCTTATCAGTATCACTAAAAATACGAAGGGCATTACCATTCCTAGTGAAGAGGAAAGAGTCGCCATGTACCCGTTGGATTACGAAGAATTTCGTTGGGCGATGGGAGATACGGCATCAATTCCTTTGCTCAAGCAATTCTTTGATAAACGGCTGATGCTAGGCCAAGCTCATCGAACAAAGATGAGGGAACTTCGTCTATATATGCTTGTTGGTGGTATGCCTCAAGCTGTAAATGAGTATTTGGAGACAAATAATCTCAGTATGGTAGATTTGGTAAAGCGGGATATCATTCGTTTGTATCTAGATGATTTTCAAAAGATAGATCCCTCTCGCAGAATAGAACAGTTATTCTTGAATATTCCTGCCCAGTTGAATCAGAATAGTAATCGATATAAACCTTATTCTGTTGTGGGAAGTGTGGATACGGACAAACTCCAAGGACTACTTCGAGAGATGGAAGATAGTAAGACTGTTTTGTTTGCTTATCATTCCAATGATCCCAATGTAGGGATGTCATTGCATCAAGACAATTCAAAGTTTAAACTGTTTTGTGCAGATACAGGTTTGTTTGTGACTTTGGCGTTTTGGGACAAGTCGTTTACGGAGAACGTGATTTATGAGAAACTGTTGAGTGACAAACTTTCTGCCAATCTGGGCTATATTTACGAGAATCTGGTAGCCCAAATGTTGACGGCGAATGGTAACAAGTTGTTTTATTATTCGTGGGCTAAAGATGCAACGCATAATTACGAGATTGATTTCCTTTTGTCTCGAGGAGCCAAGATTTGTCCGATAGAGGTGAAGTCATCTGGCTATAAAACTCATGCGTCGCTAGATGCCTTTTGCGATAAATACTCTAAGGTGGTGTCACAACGCTACTTGTTGTATACTAAGGATTTGACGAACGATGGCAATACCTTATTGCTGCCATTCTATATGATTCCACTCATTTGATGGTAATATTCTTACGAAGAGTTTTTGGCAATAGGCCCACTCCATAGAAGATCTTCCAGAGGATTATCTCCCTACCGAAGATTCTTATTATGAATTTGAGCCAGAAGATGTGAACAAAGAGAACTTATCCATAGCAGAAATGAGCGGTAAGAAACTCGACTGGTTCCGCAAGGTCTGTGCAGCGGTACTGTAGTCACTTTTTCCGATTGTCTGCAATTCGTCCGCAACTTGCGGACGAATTCACTGATAGCACAATAACCATTGATATTCAACAAATTGCAACCAACAAGCAAAATCGTCAACAGGCTGTTGACGATTTCAAATTATTGGTTCCTAACTCTAGTTCCGCATGTGGTTCAGGTACGGGCTGAAGGCCCAGAAGCTCCTAGCCCAGGGAGGGCACTGAAAAAGTCCCCATTTTTAAGGACTAAAACGGAAAAAGGTTACGATTTATAACTTCTCTTTCCATAAATCGTCTTAATAAGACTGTATTTGACGGAAAAAAAAGGATAAAACTACGATTTATCCGTCATTAACTTTCAATCTGAAAGTGGATTTTACTTTTTCAGTGCCCTCCCAGGGCATCGCCCTGGGTATAAGCGCAATCAGCCTTGCGCCCTGTAAGGGCAAAAGCCTTTTAAAAAAGGATATTAAGAATGAAAACAAGAGAAGGCAAGAAACCAGCACCACGATGGCAGCGATGTAGATATCTATGTAGAAATGCCCCCTAAGTTTTTCCTGATAGTCCGTCTGAAAGCATACCTTGAAGCCCTTCTATGTAAGGGCGAAAGTTTTGAGAAAAAGCCTAAAAATTTGCAGAAAAATATACCTAATCTTACTTTATATCATACATTTATCAAAATAATCGAATTAATACTTGGTCATTTCACCGAAAAGTTGTACTTTTGCCTAAATTTCAATAAAGAAACAACATGGAAGATTACGATAAACTTATGGTTGGCGACCAATCAACTGACGGGCGCATTATAATTGCTGATAAAGACAGACTTTGCTATCTAGTAAAATCAGGGAGCAAAGGCAGTTTTAGTATTCGTACCATATCCAAGCAATTGCTGGGAGAATTTATAGACTACTATAGAAAAAATCCCAACAAAAAGGCTGAGGATGCCAGAGTAGAACTCAAAGAACTGTCTGACATTGATAAATATGAATATGGCTACAACGCTACGTTGACAGCTATGGCTAAGATGGTTCTTGACCCAAAGAACGAACTCGTCAGAAAAGGGAATCCAGCAGAATCTTCTCGTGCAGAAAACCATTTGCTTAAGACTACAGGCCTTCAGCAGATTTACTATGGTGCTCCTGGCACAGGCAAATCAAAGACCATCAAGGACTTGACTTTCGGAGAGAGCGTGATTCGTACTACATTCCATCCAGACTCTGATTACGCCTCTTTTGTGGGCACCTACAAGCCTATCACAGAAGAAGTTACGCTGCGCGATTGCAATGGCAAAAAGGTAATCGATGAAGAAACGAATGAAGTTGTAAAGGAAGAAAGAATTGCTTACAAATTCATTTCTCAGGCTTTTCTCGAAGCCTATGTTGAAGCGTGGAAGAAACTAGGCTCCAGCAAGAAACAATATCTTATCATCGAAGAAATAAACAGAGGTAATTGTGCCCAAATCTTTGGTGATCTGTTCCAATTGCTCGACCGCAACGAATATGGCTTTTCTGATTATCCTATCGTTGCAGACAAGGATATGCAGCAGTATCTCGAAAAGGAATTTGCGGGATGGGAGATTACGAATAAAGACGAAATCAACCAGCTCTATGGCGAAGCCAATATGGTAAACCTCATCATGAAGGGAGAGCGCCTTGTTCTGCCTTCAAACCTCTATATTTGGGCTACAATGAACACCAGCGACCAGAGTCTCTTCCCTATCGACTCAGCCTTTAAACGCCGCTGGGATTGGAAGTATGTGCCTATTCGCGAAGGTCGTGACAAAGCAACCAACGCTCCTCTCAACTGGTACATCAACACGGGAGATAAGCAGTACAAATGGTGGTCATTTATCAGCAAGGTTAATGAGCTGATTGGTTCACTTACCAATTCAGAAGACAAGAAACTCGGCTATTTCTTCTGCAAGGCAAAGGATGGCGAAATCGATGCCGATTTATTCGTTAGTAAGGTTATCTTCTATCTCTGGAATGATGTGTTCAAGGACTATGGTTTCGATGATAAGGACTTTCAGGATGAAGAAGGCAAGATATTGTCTTTCGACCGATTCTACGAGGATAAGAACGGCAAAACTAACGTTGATATAGCTAATGTTGAGTTGTTCCTGGAAAATTTGGGAGTAGAGGAATACATTTCAGAAGAAGAGGATTCTGATGATTCATACGAAAACGAATCAGATTTGGAACTTAACAATAATACCAATAGCAATCAGCGTTCATACGACAAGACGAAATATCGAGTTAATGGAAGCAGCGAACTCCTAAATAAGAAAGAAATGGCTCTTGCTGTAATAGAATATCTGGTTAATAATAAGAAAGAGACATATTCTGAAATTTTAGCAGATATAACCAGATTTATCAATCCGAAGAAGACTGATAGAATAGTTATTAAAGTGGAGGACTATCCTCAATGGAAAGAGAAACATAAAAATGACACTGGTAAACGTTGGAACTTCGATCATCCTTTAACAACAATAGATAACGTCGAATTTTATTTTACAACACAATGGGGCATAGATAATATCGATCTTATTATTGAATTAGCAAAATCAAAAGGATGTATTGTTGAATCCGTAGAATAACATAACATGAGAATCCTCATAGAAGAACATCAGTATCAGGCTGAACAGATTAGGGATGTTCTGCACGGCATCGACGCCATGCAGGACATTGACGGCAACGTCAGCATCAACTACGTTGGGTATTACTACAATACCCAGCTCAACGATTGCGTCTTTATTTTGCCGAAAGTACTGCTCGAAGACACCTCAGAGGGCGAAAAAGTATTCGGCAAATACGCCCCAGAAGCCATCGTCAACCTGAACCAGAACAACCCACTCTCTCAACAGGAGAAAGACTTCATCTATGAGTTCTCTGTCTGGATTTACCGCACCATCGAGGTTTACAACAATACCACCAGAAACGGCATTGTCTATCACCAGAAAATAGCGTGTCTCGGTAAAAGTAACAGACAAATCAACAACACATTCCTTGATATTCTGCTGGCTCTCATCGACTTCAACAAGCATAACCAGGATTTCATCTTCTTCATTCTGAAAAACATCCATTCCGGTTACAACCGCATTCATTGGTCAAAGACCATAGCCACCACGAGTGCCATCATCAGCAAAAACAGCCCTGTTTATACCCATCCTGTCAACAGGAAAAAGCAGATTAATTTTGATGAAGAACTCTTGATTATCTTCTATTCCATCCTGAATTATATCAGCGAAAGATACGGCTTCGCCAATCATATCAACTGCAATTTCCAGCTGATAACAGGCTATCGTTTCAAGACCTATCTGGATGGATTAGGGAAGACCAGGCTACTCCAGATTAAGTATAAATACTTCTCAGACAAGGCTTTACACCTCTGGCAACTATGCTACGATTTCTTTGACAATGCCAAGCGCATGAACATCCAGCAGGAACGCAAGGAATATCTTCTGGTTAAGAGTTTCAATATCGTTTTCGAGGCCATTATTGATGAACTTCTAGGCGAGAAGAACATTCCAGCCGGACTGAAAGAACAGGCTGACGGCAAGCGCATAGACCATCTGTACAGCTACCAGAACCTGATTACAACAAGAAATCAGGAGCCAGTTTATTACATCGGCGACAGCAAGTATTACAAGTTAGGTCATTCCATCGGCAAAGAATCTGTGTATAAGCAGTTTACGTATGCCAGAAACATCATCCAGTGGAACCTGAACCTCTTTATGAACGACGATAAGGACGATGAAGAACTGCAATACGACAAGCGTAACTTCGGCAACGTACCCAAGCTTCGCGATGACCTGACGGAAGGCTACAACATCATTCCGAACTTCTTCATCAGCGCAAAGATGGCAGAGAATCTCTCTTTCTCAGACCAGATTTCGTCAACCGACAGGGAAAAGAAGTGCTTCAACACCCAGCATTTCAACGACCGCCTGTTCGACCGCGACACCCTTCTCGTCTTCCACTACGATGTCAACTTCCTCTATGTAGTATCTCTGTATGCCCGTCATAACGAGCACCAGAAATTCGCCTGGAAAAACCGGGTTCGCAAGATGTTCCGTGATGAAATCCAGAAGATGCTGGACGAAAGATACGACTTCTATCGCCTCACGCCGAAAGAAGATACGCAAGTAGAAGAATTCGTCAGCCGGAATTTCAGAAAGCTTATCGGCAAGATATTCTCGCCAACGAAATCCAATGATTATCTGATACTTGCGTTCGAGAAAGAAGACTCCAACGAGGAGCAGAAAGAAGCTATCATAAACGATGTTAAGGAGAAATTCTATATACAGGGATTTGCCTTATCAACTAACGGCAGGATAGGCTAATATATTATAAGATACTTGCCACTACCCCAACATCCGCTGCAGCCCAGTTGAGCCCTTTCAGCTCATCTTTGCTGCACCACTTGCTATCAGCGTGCTCACGCCTCTTGAACCCATTAGCATCGCCTTTTGGCGTACACAGAAAGGCAGTCATGGTTATCGAGAAATCAGGATACTCGTGATTCACGATCACCAACTCCTCTCCTACTTCTACAGGATACTCCATTTCCTCCATCAGCTCACGAGCCAGCGCCTGTTGAGGAGTTTCACCAGGCTCAATCTTGCCACCAGGAAACTCCCATTTATAGCTGGTATACTCAAACTTTGTTTTACCTTTCTGCATGCAGAGATACTTGCCATCATGGCAAACCACGGCTGCTACTACATTATAATGTTTCATTGTTCTTATCTCCTATTTAAAACTATACATTTGCCAAAGTTGCTGCATATTCGTATACAGAACCAGGCATTGGAGTCTTCAGATTCCAAACAATCTGCATCGGCTTATTGCCCTCAAAACTATCAAGAGTAACCTTGCCAAGATAAACATATCCAAGGGTACGATACTTGTTTTCAGCAGCATTTCTCTGCTTTCTTACAAACAGCAGCATTTCTCGCGAACCCTTTATATAACTTTGACCGGTAGGCGATTCCTGTCTGACTGAGTTTTGAGTTTCCCAGTGAAACTTAACAGCGGTCTGGGCAAAGTCCTTATAGTTGGTATTTGAGCCCTCTTCTCTATCCTTGATGACATCTACAAACATCGCTTCCATAGGGATTCCATTCAGCGTATTACGTTCGCAACCCTCTCGACTTGGTGACATTTTCTGCAAAGTTGAAGTCTCGATGGCTACCTGTATCTGCGCTTTGGTATACACTCCGTGAAGTTTCAATGGGAACGAATCTCTGAAAGCGGAATTATCATCCTGCTCCAATGCGTTGCAGCGAGACATCAATATCTCTGTTAGCTGACATACCTCATCCGCAAAAAACTCATCCTCGCTTAACCTATTGAACATCAGCTGCAAGCTATCATATTCATCAGCAGAAATATACAAATCATAATATAACATCAACGCCATCTTCTGCTCCCTTGGAGTCAGCAATCCCTCGCTCACCTTAAAACGGCGAGCAGCCAGATCATGGATGAAACTGAAGTAAGAATACGAATCGGTAGAGAACCATTTCTTGCTCACGGCACGAGATAATTCTACATTAAGTTCCGACTCCTTAGCAGTTACTCCAGCCAGGCAGCAGAGGCTATTCCAGGTTGTGCCATTATAGAGCTTTTCCAGAGGCACATGAGTGAGTCTGAGGAAAGAAGCAAGTGATAATGGTTCGCTGAATTTCTGCTCAAACTGCTTGATGGTCTGAATGATTCTAGTCTTCTTAAAACTATTAATATAGCCATTGATATTCTGAATGATATACTCCTTTGCCTTTGGCTCTAACTGGATGGTACAGCCCAAAGGAAGATGAGGAAAATCCTTTTCCACCTCTTCTTTCACGCTCATGGATGTTCGTCCCATCAACGCACGGAACCGGTCCATATAATTGAACTCGGCACGAGAATGACCTACGAAATCCAAGACTGTAAGATACTTCTTGTCTTTGGCTTTTCTCAGACCACGACCAAACTGCTGCAGGAAGATGGTCAAACTCTCTGTCGGACGAAGGAAGAGTACTGTATCTATCGCAGGAATATCGATACCCTCGTTAAACATATCTACTACAAAAAGATAGTTAATCTTCTTCTCTGCCAAACGTTTTATCTCGACATTTCTATACTTAGAATTCTCGCTCGTCAGAACAGCAGACTTCAAGCCAGCCAAGGTAAACTTGGCATTCATGTAGTTAGCATGCTGCTGGTCTACACAGAAGCATAAAGCCCTAACATCGTTATAGTTAGGCAAATATTTTTCTAAGGTTTTGAAGATAATATTGGTTCGTAAATCGTTGTTGGTATATATTTTGGAGAGCTCAGAAGCCACGAATCTGCCTCGCTCCCATTTCACCTCAGACAAATCTACAGAATCAGTGATGCCGAAATAATGGAATGGAGACAGCAGGCGATTATTCAGAGCAGTATCCAAACGTATTTCTGCCGAAATCTGATGATTGAAGTATTGGGTAATATCGTTGTTATCCATTCGCTCAGGCGTGGCGGTAAGACCCAAAAGTACCTTCGGCTTAAACTTATGCAAAATCTTCTGATAGGTATCTGCCACGATATGATGAGCTTCATCAAACACGATATAGTCATAATAATCATCTGGCAGCTGGAGCTTGTCCAATCTGTTATTCAGCAAATCCTTTGATGCAAAGAGATGCGAATACGAAGAGGCTTCATGTCCACCATACCACATATCACCGAAATTCGGATCTCCCAATACCGCACGATAGGTAGCACAAGCCTGTTTGATAATCTCTTCACGATGCACCACAAAAAGGAAATTAGCCTTTGTATGCTGCTCTTTAAAACGCTTATAGTCGAAAGCGGCAATAACCGTTTTACCAGTACCGGTGGCAGCAACCACCAGGTTTCGCCAGTTGTTATGGTAACGGCGTTCCTTCTCCAGCCTGTCAAGGATGTCGTTCTGATATTCTTTGGCTTGCATCAAATCGAGCACCGAATAATCTATTCCTTCAGAAGTTTGAGCGTTCTTATCGAGTGCCTTCTTCAAGCGCTCGCTATCCCGATTCAGATTGAATGTTTCGAATACATCTTGTTCCCAATAGGTATCAAATGTATTCTTAATGGTAGCGAAAATATGCGGCAATTCCATCTGAGTTACCTTCACATTCCACTCCAAGCCTTCGGTCAATGCTGCATGAGAAATATTGGAAGAGCCAATATATGCCGTATGGAAGCCGCTATCGCGCATAAACACATACGCCTTGGCGTGAAGGCGGTCTAAATCACTATGATAAGATATCTTGATTTCGGTATGAGCCAGTTTGGAAAGCTTCTCTACAGCCTTATATTCCGTAATCTGCATGTAGGTAGTGGTTATCACTCTCAAACATCCGCCACGTGCCACAAACTCCTGTAATTCGGGCAGCATCATATTCAAGCCGGACAAACGTATAAAGGAAACCACGATATAAATCTTGTCGGCAGACAGGATTTCTTTCTTCAGTTCGCTAATCATATTTACAGAGTTCTTTGCCCCTGTAAAAAGACTACTTTTAGTAAGCGAAGTAAGAGGGGTGATTCGCTGTATATACTTCTGTAAATCAGGATAATCGCACTTCGTCTTATCAATGACACTTGTCAGGATAGAGTTGCTGGCATCTACCAAATCATCCTCGTAGTTCTCGATGGCAAACTTTTCGCCCAACTCCTTTATCACGTCATTGGTAAACTGAATGCACTTTTCTACTCCATTCTCCTGCTGAGCCACATCATCAATCGTACTCTGAATCAAGGCATAAAGATAACGTGAAAGATATTGAATCGCCTCATCGCGACCAATTTCTTTCATTCCTATATGATATATTTTTCTATCATATTTTTCAAGTTTTGCCTTGAAGAGTTGGTTTATGATTTGTTCGTATAATCCAGCCATATTATCTTCTTTATTTGACTTTATTTCTTCTAGCGTGCAAAAGTACAAAAAAGAATCCATTTACATCATCTTTTCTCCTATTTTTTTCGGCTTGTATATCATATTCGGGGTGTCATATAAAGCTTTTGCCCCTACAGGGCGCCAGGCGTGGGGACATGAATACCCAGGGCGAATGCCCTGGGCTAGGAGCTTCTGCCCCTTCAGGGCGTGAGGGGAATGGCAGGGATGCGTGAGGGGAATTGCAGGGATGCGTGAAGGGGAATTACAGGGATGTATGAGGGGAATGACCTTACCTTTTAAAAAAGCTCTTTTGCGTATATTTTTTCAGCTATAATTTGGCGCTTTCAGAGAAAAAGTGTAATTTTGTGGGAGATATTTAATTAAAGGAAAAGATTATGGCAACATTAACAGATGTAGATGCAGAAGCAAGGAGACAGAGATTGGTGGTGAAGGAAAGTCTGACACAGGCTTTTAAAGAACTCCATGCGGCAGAAGCTTCAGGAGCCAAACTTCCTGATGCCCGAAAATTATTCAAATAACGGAGGATACATTTATAAGTTATGAATGTTAAGGAACATATTTTGGCTGCTATCCGTGAATGCTCATGGCTGACGATTATGACAACATCACCTACCCACTGACCGAACTCGGATGGGAACTGGGCGAGGAAATCAACCCCGTGATGTATACCGCCCAGGAATGGGAAAAGTATAGGAATACACCCTTCGTCAGGAACGTGGAAAAGGAAGGGGTAAAAATATGAATATAAAGGAGTAATTACAAATGATACCGCTTCATTAGCGTGGTTACAGGTATCGCTTTTCACGTGGTTGGCGATACTTGTTTAAGGAGTGATAGTCACGTGGTCATAAAATGACATGAACCGTGACGCTGACATCGGGTTTTACGTTGTCAAGCCATAACCCAAAGTACTCGATTATCGCTTTCTTCTCTGACGCGATAGATGTTTTTTGCCCCCAAATGTTAAAGTTTAGTTAACGTAGCGAAAAAGCTACCTAAATATTTGGTATTTTGTAGCTTTTTAGCTACCTTTGCAGTGTCATTCAGACAAAGAGTTCTTTTACATGTTTAATTACAACAATGAAACACAATCAATTGTACAATGAGTTGACTAAAGCGGGATGCTTTATCACTCGACATGGTGCCGAGCACGATGAATGGTTCAATCCCAAGAATGGGATGAAAATCAGAATTCCAAGACATGGTAGCCATGAGGTTAAGACAGGGTTGCTTAGACGCATTAAAAAGACGTTGCTCGGACAATAGTCCGGGCAACTGCCCTTAACCTTGCTATTGAGCGTGTTGCGTGATGGACATGTGGAGAACTCTTTTTATGGGAATTTTAAACAAATAAGATATATGGCAAAGAATGTAGTGCTGATTTTAGAATATGGTAATGGCGGATACTCTTGTTACAATGATGAGCCATTGGGTAATTATGGTGTCATAGATGGCGATGGTGCGACCGCTGAGGAAGCCAAGGCCGACTTCATGAAGGCTCTTCAGGAATGTAGGGAAGATGACCCTAACAACAAGGCCTTGCAAGACTTGACGTTTACATATAAGTACGACGTGCAAGCTTTCTTCAAGGAGTTCTCCTTTCTCAACGCTACCGAGATTGCCAGACGTGCAGGCATCAACCCATCGCTCATGCGCCAGTATGTAAGTGGAGTCAAGACCGCTGGAGAGAAAACATACCAACGACTCAACGCCTGCATGGACAATATTAAAGCGGATTTACAAGCAGCCGTCTTTTGATGGTTGTGTTTTCATAAAGTAATTAAATGAACTCTTTAAGCCCCTGGTGCGTGACGCATCGGGGGCTTTTTGTGCCCAAATGTTGTCAGCATCATGGCTTTATCACAAACTCGACGGCATCGATGGAAATGGTGGAGTGGGAAGTTTCACCGAAGAAGAGAAGAATATGCTCCGTGGAGCACTATGCGAGGTTTCAAACCGCATACGTGCTGCTGCAGACAGAATTTGAACAAAATATCTTTTCTTGCATCATTTAGCCTTTTTCCATCGGTCAAACATACCACGAACGCACAAATTTCGTTAAAATCCGTGAGTCTTATAGCACTCACTTTCTATTTGGTTATATGACTTTTTTTTATAACCTTTGCAGCAAATTTTAACGCTATGCCAAAAAAGATGAACATAACCCAAAAGGACCTAGACCGTGTTAAGAAAAGGTGCCTAGAAAGCTTAGGAGACTTCTTAAGCGAGTTGTGTCGTGACAAATTGATGGGTCCCACTAGCGTTGAAAAGATTTTCAGTTTCGATCACACTACATTTAAACGGATATGTGAAAAGGATCAAACCATAACTGTTAAAACGATGGCTAGGACGATGGGAATCATAGCAAGTTTCCTCAATGGACTTAAGGAAACATGTGACAAGGAACTGAAAAATCTCCAGGAAGATGATAAAATGAAGTTAAGTCTGAAAAGGAAAAAGATTGATGTGTTGAATAAAAAGAGAGTGAAATGCACGGAAGCCATGGAAAAATACAAGAAGACTTTCGGTATTATAGCAATCAGCTTCTTGGAACTAATCGGACAAAACGATGAATTTTAATCATTAAATAAGAAATAACCGGTCAAGATGCTAACATCAGAAGCCTAGTATTAACATAAAAAATCAACAACAAAAAGAATGTAAACACAACCTTACCCGCCCCCACACCTTACGATAGTAGGCGCTCGGCAGTTCTCCAGCGGCTTACGCTAAAAACGTTAGCGCAAACACACGTCCTCTACTAAAATGAGGCAGAAACAGTCAATCAACCTAAAAACAATAAAAGAAGATGAAACTTTTTTTCTATAGAAAATTTATTCGCTTTGTAATAAAGCATTTCACCATCGTTATCAACAATACCATACAGATGAATGGTGGACAGTATATCGAGCACATGAACAACTATCAGGGAAAGGAGGATGAGAAATGTCTGGACAAAGAATGATCATCATGAACGCTGGTAGCTCGTACTTCGAGCATGTGGAAAACTACTATGGCAGCAATGCCTGTGAGCAAAACTCATGCAGAAATGCTGTGATGCCGGCTGAGCTGAAAACGGAAAAGGCTCAGAGGATAAAGAACAACCTGATAGAGATAGGCTTGGTAACCGAAAATTTCATGCCTTCAGGACTGTCTTCATCCGAAGCTGCCATCCTTGCCAATCAGATAGGTACAGAGTTGAAAATCGATAATATATGGAGCGTATTCGGCAATTATTGGGGTCCTAATCCGAACTCGATGAGAGCCGCCTACAACCGAGGAATGGATCAGAAGAAAACGATTCCCTTCCTCGAAAAAGTGATGCCTGCTATCAGAGGTTAATCTGGCAGGTAGTACTAGTACGCGTACATAGTACGTACTAGGTAGAAGCGAGAAATTTGCCTTACCTTTGCCCCCGGAATTCAGAACCAATGCGGTCTGAGTTTCGGGGGCTTTTGTGTATCTGCACATCAACCATGGTGGGAGCCCCCAATCTTCTAAATTATTTAAAATGATGGAAGTGAAAGCGTATGTGTTCAGTCCTCCTCCTTACAGACGGCTGAGAGTGGTGAAAACGGAAGAGGGGATTACCCCACAAACCAATCTTTTATTAACGAAATAACATGACAGAAACACAACATGTAATTGCACTGAACCCTTATCGCAAGGGCAATAAGGGGAAGGTGTTTTCCAACAGTATGGCGGTGTATGACAAGGTGATTGCATCGCCGGAAATCAGGAAGATGATTCAGCAGATCAGGGGCGAGCTGCCTATCCCGAAGGTGAATGCCAACGATGCAGAGGCGGTGAAGAAGGCGCAGGACAGGCTGAAGAGCGAACTGCCTTTCTTCTGTCCCCACTACGGCATTTTCAAGAACAATGTGCGCAGACAGGAGAATGCCCAGCCCGAGAGCTTCATGTTCCAGACTATCATCGACGTGGATGACAGGGAATATGTAGACAAGGCTATCGAGAAGGCAAGGGAGCTGAACTGCTCTGACAGCATCTGGAACGGCTCGCTGCTGCACCTCTGCTACAGTGCCCGGAAGAAGCTGCACATCGGTATCAGACTGCCGGTGGGAATGACCATCGAGGAGACCCAGAAGGCGTATTGCGAGGCGCTGGGGGTGCCGTATGACGAGAGCTGCATCACACCCGAGAGAATGATTTATCTCACGGATAAGGACTCGGAAATCTACAGGTCGAAGATGTGGTGCGCCGTGCTGAGCGAGAAGGAGATTCTGATGCGAAGGCAGGCGTATCTGGACCGCGGACTGACCGTGGACGGAAGAGGTGGGAAAGTTAATAGTTTACAGTTTAAAGTTAATAGCAATGGTAAGAATAATGAAAATAATAGACTATCGGGCAACGACGGCAATACTGCTGTTTCTGCTGGCTCTGCTGTTCAGCCTGCCCAACCTGGTGATAGCCATGGTGCTGATGCTCCTCATATCGGGGATTCTGGAGGCAATCAGGATGCTGGCGGACTGGGAGCCAGGGAGAAGAATCTGATTGCGTTTGACCTCTTTACGCAGGCTGCCGGACTCGGGGGTATGGAGATTGATACCGTGGGGTCGAGACACTCCTCGCTGCTGGCTATCATGAGCGCCGGTGCTTCGAGGGTGATGGAGGAAGAGGAACTGATGAAGGTGGTGAGGGTGAAAATGCCGAGCTACTATCAGGAGAACGACTGCCATCAGCTGATTCATGACTTCTATGCGAAATATGCTGACAATACGAAGCCGATGTCGAGGGAAGTGATGAGGGTGAATGCGCTTGCGGAGCAGAAGGCCAGCCAGCAAGTTAATAGTTTACAGTTGAAAGTTAATAGGGCAGATGGTAATCATGCTGTTCAAGGTTCGAATCTCCAAGCTCAAAGTACGGGGGAGGATTATCCTGACCCGCCGGAGATGCCGAAGAAACTGCCGAAACTGGTGGAGCTGCTGATATCGAGAACGCCGGAAGTTTATAAGCCGGCTGTGGCGCACGCTATCTTCCCGCCGCTGGCTACGCATCTCTGGAAGACGAGGTTCCGGTATATTGACAACGTGGAGCACGAGGCGAGACTGATGACGCTGCTGCTTGCGGGTACCGGAGCGGGTAAGAGCAGCGTGAACAGGCCTATCGATTTCATTATGGAGGATATCAGGCTGAGGGATGCTGAAAACCTGAAGCGCGAAAAGGCGTGGAAGGATGAGATGCTGCGCAAGGGTGCCAACAAGGATAAGCGCAAGAGACCTGAAAACCTGATTATCCAGGAGATTGATGCGGATATGACGAACCCGGCTTTCGTGATGAGAACGGCTGAAGCGCAGGAACATTTTCTCTATACTTCGCTCAATGAGCTAGACCAGTTTGATGCGCTCAAGGGTAGCGGAAGCCAGCAGTTCCGTATCATGTGTCTGGCAGCAGACCCAGGTAATAAATACGGACAAACTCGCGTAGGAACAATGAGTGTCACGGAGCGTGTTACCATCCGGTTCAACTGGAATGCGTCTACAACCATCCAGAAGGGTCAGCGTTACTTCTCTAAGGTTCTTACCGATGGTCCTATCAGCCGTATCAACTTCTGCACCATCCCCGAAAGGGAAATCGGCGAAGATATGCCTGTTTACGGAACCTATGATGAATCGTACCGTGAGGCGCTACGGCCTTACATCGAAAATCTGAACAAAGTAACGGGTCTGATTGAGTGTAAGGAGGCGTTTCAGCTTGCCCTCAAACTGAAGGATGAGAATGCTGAGTTTGCCCGGCTGTCACAGGACAGGACGTTTGAGAATCTCTCGTTCCGTGCTAATGTCATCGCTTACCTGAAGGCGTGCGTGCTGTATGTAGCCAATGGTTGCAAGTGGGAGCCGGAGATTGACGAGTTTATCCGCTGGAGCGAGCAGTATGACCTGTACTGCAAGATGCGGTTCTTCGGCGACATGATTGCGAAGGAGAACTTTACGGCGCAGAAGAGTTCGAAGCGTGGGCCTCAGAATCTTTTACAGATACTGCCCGATAGCTTTACGGCTGCGCAGTTGCTTGCCATCCGGCTGGAGCATGGTTTGGATGCAAAAGGTACCGATATGATGATCAGGCAGTGGCTGCACCGGAATTACATCAGGCGGGCGTATCAGTATACGGGCAAGCGTGACAGTTGTGACAGTTGTGACAGTTTTGAGAAGCTTAAGTACCGCCACGACGGTATGGTTATTAAATCTTAAATTTATTTTGACTTATGCAGATAGTTTTAAAACGTATAGCGAAGAAGAAGACCTACACGATAGGTCGCCTTTACATCCTGAAGGATGAGGATGTGAAGAAGCGCACGATTGAGAGTGTGAACAAGTGCAGGGGGCTGAAGACGGTGTGCGAGGTGCCTGCGGAGAAGCTGAATGCGGACTCGTATTTCTGTGATACGCTGGAGCCGTGCTGGCGCAATCTTCTGGGTGTGGAGCTAAGTCCTGCCGAGGAGAATGTGCGGTTGGGGCGTGTATCGGGCAAGAAGGCGCAGAAGATGAAGGGCAAGACGGCGATACCTGAGGGCACTTATCCGCTGGTGATCAGCAAATCGCCGAGGTTTCAGATGTGGTTGCCGCTGCTGTTGGGTGTCCCCAATTTTGAGGGCATCCGCATCCATGCCGGCAATTATCCCGATGATACGCAGGGCTGCATCCTGGTGGGTGAGAACCGTGTAAAAGGCATGGTTGTGAACTCCCGCATCTGGCTCCACCGCCTCATCAATGCCATCACCGCTGCGAGAGACAGGGAGGAGAGCATTTGGGGAACGATTTTGTAATGATTAGTGATTAACTGAACTTTCGCATGTGGTTCAAGTACGGGCTGAAGGCCCAAAAGCTCCTAGCTCAGGGCATCGCCCTGGATATAATGGCAATCAGTAAGGCGCCCTGTAAGGGCAAAAGCTTTATGTTTTGCCTGGAGTTTTAAAGCTTTTGCCCTTACAGGGCGACAGGTTTGCGTCCGTAATTACCCAGGGCGATGCCCTGGGCTAGGAGCTTCTGCCCTTTCAGGGCGTGTGGAGCTTACATGCGAAACTTCAGTGATTAATTTTTAATACATTTTTATATCATGAAAAAAAATTATAAAACAAAAAAAGAAGAAATGAAGAATGAAAAGACAGCGGGTAATGCTGTCGTGTTTGAAAACCCTGAATTCGGTAAGATTCGCACCTTGACCGATGAAAATGGGGAGCCCTTGTTCTGCGCAAAGGATGTCTGTGATGTGCTGGGATATAGGAGAGCGAATGATGCTGTAAACCAACTAGTTAAGCTACATGATACGGTGAAACACCGTACATGGGTAGTAACAGGTATCAAGAAGGATGGAAGTGAAGCTAAGCGATGGTCTCAAGTGCTTTTCGTTAACGAGAGCGGATTCTATGCTTTGGTGCTCGGCTCCAAGCTTCCAACGGCGGTGAAGTTCAAAAACTGGGTTACTTCCGAGGTGCTGCCGCAGATTCGCAAGACGGGCGGTTATATTCCGGTAAAGCAGGGCGAGAGTGATGAGGAGACGATTCGGCATGCTGAAGAGATTCTCAGAGCTACACTCAAGGAGAAGGAGAATCTGCTGAAAAACCAGCAAGTGCAGATTGATCAGCAGAAGAAACTCATCGGAGAACAGGATACGGAGATTCGACGGCTGAACGGTGTGGTAGACGAACAGGTGGTTTGCATCGCCAAGAACGGTGAGAACATCATCCAGTTGGAGAATCAGGTGGATCATCTTCTGCCGAAGGCGCTCTACACCGACAATGTGCTCAACTCTGTTTCCTGCTATACCACCACGCAGATAGCGAAGGAACTGGGTATCACGGCACAGGAGTTGAACCGCCAGCTCTGTGCCCTTCATATCCAGTACTACCAGAGCGGCCAGTATCTGCTCTATGCTGATTATGCCCACATGGGCCTGGCGAAGAGCCGCACCCGCTACTCTACCCTCCCCGACCCTCACTGCGATGGGGTACAGGAGAAGCTGGGTACCGCCTATACCCACACCTACCTCGTATGGACAGAAAGAGGAAGGAAGTTCATACATTTAAAGGTAAAAGGGTAAAAAGGTAAAAAAGTAAAAAGAGCCTAACGGGGGTAAGCTAGCTAGGGCTCTTTTTACCTTTTTTAGGGGGACCAGCGATGGAATCGCTGGGGACGGGGGCAGGAAGGGGGAAAGCCTCTTCCTGCCCCTTTCTGCCTCTTCCTGCCCCTTTGCGCCCCGTTCCCAGCGATTCCATCGCTGGTCCTCTAAAAAAAAGGGGAGAAAAATTTGGTAGTTAGTGAATAAAGCCGTAACTTTGCATACTCTTAAGCAGAATAAAGGAAATAGATTAGTAATTAAAAGCAAATATGAATAATCATACGACATCAATAACGACAAACAAGAAACATCACTACCGGGAACTGCTAGCTATCGGCATTCCTATCATCATAGGACAGCTGGGTACCATCATCCTGGGATTTGCGGATACGCTGATGATTGGCCATCACAGTACACCCGAACTGGCGGCTGCCGGACTGGTGAACAATATCTTCGGTCTCGTTTTCGTATCCTATATGGGATTCACCTACGGACTCACTCCTATCATCGGACGGCTCTACGGCGAGGAACGGACCGACTGCATCGGACAGAAAGTGCGCAATGCCTTCTGTGCCAACATGCTGACGGGCATCATCTTCACCCTCGCCCTCGTTGTGCTCTACCTGAATCTGGGGCGCATCGGACAGCCTGAAGAGCTGCTCTCGCTCATCCGCCCTTACTTTCTGGTAAACCTCGCCTCGGTGCTCTTTATGGGCATCTTCTTCACGATGAAGCAATTTCTTGACGGACTCGGACAGACCAAGGTGGCGATGTGGGCGATGATTGGCGGCAACGTAATCAATATCCTGGGCAACTGGGTACTGATTTACGGTGTGGCGGGCTTCCCGGAACTGGGTTTGCTGGGAGCCGGTATTTCGACGCTGGTGAGCCGTATTCTGATGGCACTGGCGATGGTGGGCATGCTGATGACGGGCAAGAATTTTGGGGAATACAGACGCGATATTCTGCACAGTTCTCTGACCAAGGCTGACTTCAGGGAGATGAACCGGTTGGGCTGGCCTGTGGCGCTGCAGCTGGGCATGGAGTCGGCTGCCTTCACGCTGAGCTGTGTGATGGTGGGCTGGCTGGGAACCATTCCGCTGGCGGCTCATCAGGTGATGATTACCCTCTCGCAGCTCTTCTATCTCGTGCTTTCGGGCATGGCGGCTGCGCTGGCTATCCGCGTGAGCCATTTTATGGGTCAGAAGGACTACGGGGCAGTTCGCCGCAATGCCTACGACGGGTTCCGGCTGAACCTGCTGTTCTCGCTGTGTATGGGTTTGCCGGTGTTCCTGCTTCGCCATCAGATAGGTGGTTGGTTTAATGATAATGTGGAGGTGCAGGCGTATGTGGCTACGCTGATTATCCTGTTGATGGTATATCAGTTTGGCGACGGACTGCAGTATACCTTTGCCAATGCGCTGCGTGGCATCGCCTGTGTGAAGCCGATGGTGCTCTATGCCTTCATCGCCTATTTCGTCATCTCCTTACCGCTGGGCTACACCCTGGGGTTCCCTTGCGGCTTGGGCATTCTGGGCATCTGGTTAGCCTTCCCGTTCGGTCTGACCATAGCGGGAGAAATGTATCGCAGAAGATTTGAGAAGGAATTGAAAAAGATTGAAAAGGAATAAAAAAAGGGTGTATCATACTCTATTTCTAGAAGTATGAACACCCTTAAGTATAATACAACTGCAATTTATTTTTTACTCAGCAACCTGCTCAGCACGATCATCTACGTTCTCACCCTCTGTAGGAGCGAGAGTAGCCTTGAAATCGGTGATGCCGTACTTAGCAAGAATGTTGTACCACTGGAGGAGCTTCTTGATATCGCTGTCGTGAACACGGTCGCGATCGTAGTTAGGAAGAACCTCAGCAAAATAAGCGTGGAGTTCAGCAACAGGCGCCTTCTTGTAGTTGAAAGTGCTAGGCTTGCCCTCTTCCTTCTTGCTTACGCTGTCGAGCACTTCCCAGAGTGGCACCTCATCAGCGTCTGTATACATAGCGATGTCACCAAGGCTTGTTACGCGGTCTGTAGCGAAAGCTGGGATACGCTTGTGAGTCTCATCGAGTGTTTCTACGATGAGGTTTCTGTTACCTCTTGATACCAATTTATAAAGGCCTGGTTTGCCTGCAATTGAAAGGATTGTTTCCATTGTCTTTTCTATTATTCTTTATTATTAATGATATCTAATAATTTCCTTACCTGTGCATCGATATCCTGCTCGCCATCGTTCACGATTTCGAAATCGGAGCGGGCTGCAAGTTCTTCCTGCGGCATGACGGCATCTATCCACTGCTGCGCCTTCTCCGCCGGGATATGGTCGCGCTGCATGATGCGCTGGATGCGGACCGGGACGGGAGCCGTTACGCAGACCACGAAATCGAGGTGGATACGGCGGTAGAAACCGCTATCGAAGAGGATAGCACTCTCCATCCACTCATAGCTGCTCTGCTCGAAATCGCGCGCCACAGCCGGATGAACCACATCGTTGACAGCCTGCTTGTTAGCCTCGCCAGCCAGCAGAAACTGAGCCAGCACGGGCTTCTGCAAAACGCCCTCTGCACTGTAAACCTGCTCGCCCACCAGCTTCTTCAAACCAGCCTGCAAGCGGGCATCGGTACGCATGAGCCGCTTAGCCTCAGCATCGCAGTCGTAAACCCGGATGCCCTGTTTCTCCAATATCCGGCACACATAGCTCTTTCCGCTACCTATACCGCCCGTTATCGCTATCTTCATCACGATGAATTATTAATTGTAAATTATAAATTATTAATCATCATTGCTGTTCCAGCAGATAATCTACCGTTTCCAGTTCGAGATGCGCCTTGCTCACCGAGCGCGGCACGCTGCGCAACTGGAGTTTGCACTTGTCAGAAGGGTTGTTAGCCAGATCGTTATAATCTACTACCACCTTAAACTGGCTCGGCTTGATGGTTCTGAAGAGGCTGGCTCCGATGGTGAATCTTACCGCCACTTTAGATGGGAAGGTACGGAGCACCATGTTATCAGGCATGTTGATGGCCGTAACAGGCACATCGACCGACTCTTCGGTAAGCACATCAGGATATACCGCCAGACGCACCATCTGAGGCACAATCTTCATGCCACGTATCTTCTTGATAGGAACGTTGCGATGAATGGTATCCTGCAGGTTGCGCATGTTGAACGGCTCGATTTCTACTGATTCCAACTGGTCGAGCTGCTTCTTGTTGGCATAAACCGTAACCGTAGACGGCAGGAATTCGGTATGTGCCAGATAATAGCTCTTGCTGGTTGTAATCCTACCTCTGAACACCACAGGCACTCGCTTGGAAGAGCCGTAGGTGAAGAAGAAATCGAATTTTGCCGGCTTGATGGAGATCAGTTTGGTAGAGCCATAGAGCTGGGATGCCACCTGTTTCTGCACATCAGCCATCGGAATCTGTCCCGTTCCCGTTTCCTCGTCGGCATAATTGGCAAACCGGAATGTGAGCGGATGAATCTTGCCTCCGTAAGCATAGGTAACGAGTGTGAATCCCTTATCGCGCACCGTAATATGCACGGTATCAGGGAGTTCGCCGGTTATCACCGCATTGCGGGGCACGCCGGTTAACTGCACAGGAATATTGAATTCTCTCTCGGTAGTCTCATTGAGCGTCATCATCAGCCAGAAGATGCCGCTGAGAGCGAGAAAGAACAAAAAAATCAGAAACTCCTTATTCAGACCACTGAACAGGAAGTTTCTGACAGCTTTTAATATGCTCTTGATACTATGCATTAGGTGTCTGACTAGCTGCATCAGCAAACACGTAGCCCTTAGCTACAGTGATTACCACGCCACGAGCTATCTCAACATCAACGGTATTAGCCTCAAGGTCAACACGCTTAACAGTGCCATAAACACCGCCGCCTGTAACCACCTTGGTACCCTCTGCCAAAGCATTCTGGAACTTGCGGATTTCCTTCTGCTTCTTCTGCTGAGGACGGATCATAAAGAACCACATGATAGCGAAGATAGCTACCATCATGATGAGAAAACTCATGCTGCTACCACCGGCAGCTGCTTGCAATACTAAATTTGTCATGTCGTTAAAGTATTATCTATTATTATTTTATGTTCTATATATAAATAAGGTGTGGCCAGCAAGAAAGGCCCCCGTTATTTACTCACCCTCGCCCGGAGCGCGATGAATGCGCGGACGACGGCCGGCTGGGTGCTGGTTGTCTGGGCGCTGTTTGCCGGCATGTTCGCCGTGCTGTGCATGCTGATGCTGCTTGCGCTCAGGCATCTCCTTCTGGATGAGGTTGCGGCTGATGAGCTCGCGGCAGATGCTGTCGAGCATACCGTTAACATAACCGCCGCTGCGAGGAGTGCTGTATGCCTTGGCAAGTTCTACATACTCGTTGATAGTGACGGTAGCCGGGATGCCAGGGAAGTTCATAACCTCAGCGATGGCAATCTGCATGATAATCACATCCATATAGGCAAGACGTGAGAAATCCCAGTTGCGCAAAGCCTCGCTCATATAGCGCTGGTAGGTATCGCAGTTGAGGATGGTAGCACGGAAGAGCTTGCGTGCAAACTCTCTGTCTTCAGCATCCTTATATTCCGGCAGCAATTCCTGCTTGGTCTTAGCTTCCGGGTCGAAACGCTTGATGGTCTTCAATACGAAAGTATCTATGATATCCTTGTCATCGTTCCAGTAGAGGCTCTTCTCCTCAAGGAATGCATCAAGATCTTCATTATTCTGAATGAACTGCTTGTAGATGCGGCGCCATACCTCGCGGTCGCGGCTGTACTCGTCGAGATCGGCGAGTTCCTCATCAATAGCACCGCTGATATAATCAGCATAGAGATCACTAGACGTAATCGCAGTATACACTTTGCGCACCATTTCGATATCCTCATCCCAGTTGGAATGCTTAACATCTATCCATTCGAGCAGCATCTTGTTTTCTTCGAGCTGCAGAGCGAACTTATTGAATGCGAAACGTGGTGAAGGTTCCTGCTCACCCTCTCTCTTGGCACGGGCTACATCTACATCGTAGCGCTTGCGTGCCTCCTGGGTGATGGCAACGATGAGCTGCAACATGTAGTTGTACAAATCGTATGACTTGGAGAGACTAAACATCAGCTCCTTCTCAGCGTTCTCCATGTTATGATCGCTGTTTTGATAGTATGCGTAGGTTAACTGCACAATCTTACGTCTTATCAAATCCCTATTAATCATTCTCTAATGTTTTTAAAAGATTCATTTATTAAATTACCTAATACGCTTGCAAAAATACACATTAAATAGGTAATAGACAAGAAAACGGGCAAAAATTTCAGTTTATTTAAGCAAAAAATTGTATTTTCAATATTTTTTCTGCATGTAGAACATGTTTTTCAGCAAAAAGTTTGCTCATTCCAAATAATTTTCGTAATTTTGCACCCGCTTTAAGCAAAGCTAATCCGTGTGATGGCGAGTTAAGGCACATTTTTTATTAATAACTTAATTTAGAGTAACACAAAATGAAAGAGATTAATGTAACAGGTCAGAAGCGTACAGACCTTGGCAAGAAAGCTTCTAAGACATTGCGTAAGGAAGGTTTTATCCCATGTAACCTTTACGGTGAGAAGAAGGGCGAGAACGGTGCTCCTGAGGCTATGTCATTTGCAGTTCCATTTGCTGAGTTGCGTAAAGTTATCTACACTCCTCATGTATACGTTATCAACCTCATCATCGACGGTGAGAGCCACACAGCTATCATGAAGGAGATTCAGTTCCACCCAACAACAGACGCTCCTCTGCACGTTGACTTCTACGAGGTTAACGACCAGAAGCCTATCACTATCGGTATTCCAGTTAAGTTGACAGGTCTTGCACAGGGTGTACGTGATGGTGGTCGTATGAACCTCTCTATCCGTAAGATTAACGTTACAGCTCCTTACCAGGTTATTCCTGAGCACCTCGATATCGACGTTACAGAGTTGAAGATCGGTAAGAGCATCAAGGTAGGTGACCTCTCATTCGAGGGTCTCGAGTTGGCTACAAGCAAGGCTGTCGTAGTTTGCTCTATCAAGATGACACGTAACGCTCAGCTCGCAGCTCAGGCTACTGAGGAAGAAGAGGCTTAATCACTGAGTCATCTAGAGATTTTACGAACCTGAGTAAAGCATTATCAAACATTGGATAAATATTTGATTTGTGGGCTTGGTAACCCTGGCGATGAATACGCCGGCACCAGGCACAACACAGGATTTATGGTATTGGACGCTTTTGCTAAAGCGTCCAATATTCATTTTGAGGATAAGCGATATGGCTTCGTAGCCGAGACTACGCTCAAGGGAAGAAAGATTTTCCTGCTCAAACCTACCACATTCATGAACCTCAGCGGTAATGCGGTAAGATATTGGCTGAATCAGGAAAAGATTGACCAGAGCCGACTGCTCGTTATCAGCGATGAGCTAGCCCTGCCTCTGGGTGCTTTCCGACTGAAGGCGAACGGCAGCAACGGTGGCCATAACGGATTGGGACATATCCAGCAGCTTATCGGTCAGAACTATGCCCGCCTGCGCATGGGTATCGGCAACGATTATCCACGTGGCGGCCAGATAGACTGGGTGCTGGGCAAATATTCTGAGGAAGACATGAAGCAGCTGCAGCCGGCCATCGACCTGGGTGTAGAGATCATCAAGAGCTTCGTCCTTGCCGGTATCGACATCACCATGAACCAGTTTAACAAGCTAGGGAAGAAATAGGAAGCCAGCAGAAGCAGAAGCAGAAGCCAGTCCCCCGTTCCAAGCGATTCCATCGCTTGTCCCCCAAAAAAACAAAGCAGAAATGAAAGAATCAGCAAGAATAGACAAGTGGCTCTGGGCTGCCCGCATTTACAAGACCCGCAGCATTGCTGCCGATGCCTGTAAGAATGGTCGCGTCATGGTGGGAGGCGTAACGAGAAAGCCTTCCTTCATCATCAAGCGTGGCGATGTGGTGAGCGTAAAGAAAGCTCCTATCACCTACTCTTTCGAGGTTCTCGACTGCATAGAGCAGCGCGTAGGCGCCAAGATGCTGTATGGTGTCTATAAAAACGTAACCGACCCTAAGCAATACGAGCTCCTGGAGATGAGCCGCATCAGCGGATTCGTAGATAGAGCCCGAGGCACTGGTCGCCCAACCAAGAAGGAACGCCGTGCCCTGGACGCCTTCGTAGATCCCGCCATGTTTGGATTTGACGAAGAAGACTGGGACGAGGATGAAGAATAAAAGAATCCCCTATACATCTTTTACACTGTATAGGGGATTTTTTTGTGTAGTCATAACTGAACTTTGCAAATATACAACATTTTAAGATACAATGCAAGAAAATTGGGATAATTATTGCTAAAAATATACGAAATAGAAACTTATATGTGATATTTGGCTGCTTATTTTAAAATAAAGCTTAAAATATTTGGAGCGAATAGAGAAAAAACATACCTTTGCACCTAGTAAAAATGATGGAATCAGCATACACACTGATAACTAATCATACTCTATATGAGCATTATATACTATTAATTTAAAATATTAGAGATTATGAAAAAATTATTCTTTATGGCAGCTATGGTGCTGTCTTCAGTAGGTGCTTTCGCACAGCAGGCTGCAGGTACAACAACTATTCAGCCTAAGGTTGGTTTGAACGTTTCTACAATCGGTGACGGCGATTGGAAAGCAGGTTTCGCTGCCGGTGCTGAATTGCAGTATCAGGCTACAGACAAGTTAGGTCTTGCTGTTGGCGCTCTCTACTCTGCTCAGGGAACAAAGTCTGATCACGTAACTTGGACTCCAGGATATATCAACGTACCTGTAACATTGAACTACTATGTAGCTCAGGGTCTTGCTCTCAAGGCAGGTTTGCAGCCAGGTTTCATGGTAAACAAAGATGACGCAGAAGGCATTAAGACATTCGACCTTTCTGTACCAGTAGGTCTCTCTTATGAGTATTCTAACCTTGTATTCGATGCTCGTTACAACATCGGTGTAACTAAGATTGCAGACGGTGTTGATAACTACAACAACGTAATCCAGATTACTGTAGGTTACAAGTTCGCTCTCTAATCGAGAACTCTTGATAAGACAAAATAACAATCCCCGTTCTTCATTACGAAGAGCGGGGATTTCTTTTTTTCTCGTCATATCTGTTTGAAATAAGCCTCACGTAAACATGAAGTGAGGCTTACTATCGTTTAAAATGAAGCTTACTTCATTTTCTTTTCTAGAACATTCTGCCGCCTGGACGACCACCGCCAAAACCGCCATTGAATGGACGGCCATGGAAGTTTGGACGGCCACCAGGACCACCAGGACCACCAGGACCTTCAGGTCCACCCCTACGGGCATCCTTGCCTCCGAAGAGATTCAAGCGGTAAATCACGTGCAGCATCGCATAGCTGTTGATGGCATTATACTCCGTATCCGTACGGGATGTAGCAGAAATGGCACGAGAGAAGGTGCTCTGCTGGCGGAGAATATCGTAGAACTGCAGCATGATGGTAAGAGGCTTGCCCTTCAGGAAACCCTGAGAGAGCTGCGCATTCCATACAAACTCATCCGTATTCATGCTGCTGTCGCTATAACCGCGGCGGCTGCTGATAGAGAGGCTTGAGTTCAGACTGGTACCCCAAGGCGCTGTAAGCGTCATGCTAGGTCCATAAGAGAACTGCCAGGTATTGAGGTTGCTGTTTGGCTGCAACTTGTTTGTAGCATGGTTATAATTCAATGTTCCATCAAGCGAAAGCTCCAGCCAGTTGTTGCGATAGCTGAAAGAGAGGCGCTCTCTCCAAGTAGTACTGCGGGTGGTATTCTTCTGGGAATCAGACTGCTTGTCGAGACTCAGATAGCTCACGTAGTTGTTGTAACCCAAGTAGGTGTCGGTATTCAAGTTCCATACACCGGCACTATCGATAGAGCAGTTGAACATAAAGGCTCCCATCACATTCCAGTTGCCATTGATATTCTCAGGTCGGGTGATTCTTCCACCAGTCTTCTCATCGTAGGTCACCTTATTGCTGATGCTATTGTTAGTGGTAGAGAAGTTGATGAAGGTCATGACACCCTTGTTGTGGTTCTGCACGAAATTGTTGTAGAACAATCGGAAGTTCTGGGTGAACGATGGCTTCAATCCAGGGTTACCCTTCGAGATGTTCAGCGGGTCGCTATTATCTGTGATATCAAGCAACTGAGAGATGCTTGGCTGAGAGGTGGTACCACGGTAGTTCACGCGCAGGTTGCTCATCTTTGAGAAGCGATAACGGAAATCGAGGGTTGGACTGATATTCGTTACGTTGCGGACGGTATCTACATGCACTCCCTGATAATCCTGGATATACTTCGACTGTTGTGGCTGAATCATCACACCGAAGTTCAAGTTATACTTCTGACGGACGAATCGCATCATCACCTGGATATCGTGATTGTAGTTGCGATACTCAGAGAAACGGCTCTGATCACCATCCTTGTAATCTTCGAGATGACCGGCAAACGGATTCAGGTAGCTGTCCCAACCACGGTACTCCTGATCGCCACTCATAGCATTCTTGCTGAAATCGTAGGTGCTGCGGTCGCTCTTGGAGTAGCTGTAAGTAAACTTATAGCTGAACTGCAGGAAGGTAGCCTTCCAGAGTGGCTCACTATAGGTCAACTGACCCGCATAACTGTAATTCTTCGAAGGAGTCAGGTTATAGCGGTTGGTCTGATAAGTAGAATCCTTACCCTCCGCTGTCTGTACGAGATAGAGTTTGGCATTGTTGAGCGAGATGCTCTTGCTGTCATTATCCGTATATTTGGCATCCACACGGAAGGTGATGTTGCGTCCCTTGTTGCCCAACTTGCGGTTCACCTGCAGCATACCCCTGATATTGTTATTATCAGAATAGGTGATTCCGTTAGTCAACTGACTGTTCACCATAGCCTCAGCCTTGTCCAACTCCTCAATACCTTCCTTAGAAAGAGGGTCTTTGGTGGTAATGGTATAAGGATCCTTGTTGTAAGAAGCCGACTGGCTGCCACTCAATCCATCGCTGGTACTCCAAGAGATAGAAGGACGGAAGAGGATATTGGTCATGGAATCAGGCATCCACTCCAAGCGGATGTTGCCGTTCCAGCTGTTGCTGCGGGAGAAATTCTGAGTCAAGCTGTTGCTGAACGAAGAGCTGCTACCCATGAAGTTCTCGCTGGAACGACGGCTCCAAATATCGCCATCGCTGTGATTCCAGCGAAGTGAAGTATTAAACTTGAATTTATCTTTCAGTTCGTAATTGTAGTTGGCAGCAATCATCTTGCTGGCATTCAAACCGTTAGCACCGCCGAAGCCTCTACCGGGGCCACCGCCTCCGAAACCACGGTCGCTGGTATTATTGGCATTGGCAAAGAGCATGAATCGGTTGTTATCACTGAAATAACCTCCCATGCCACGCATGTTATAGCGGCTTTTGTTGCCCACACCCAGGTCGATATTGGAAATCAAACCCTTGTTCATACCTTTCTTGATACCGAAGTCGAGCACGGTCTGCTCCTCACCATCATCAATACCGGTCACCTTAGAGAGATCACTCTTCTCATCGTATGCCTTGATTTTCTCGATGATGCTGGTAGGCAGGTTCTTCAGGGCAGTCTTGGTATCGCCCGTCATAAACTCCTTACCATCTACCAGAATCTTCTTTACTTCCTTACCGTTGATCTTGATTGTACCGTCATCGCTCACCTCTGCACCCGGCAGACGCTTTACGAGTTCCTCTACTACAGAACCTTCCGGTGTGCGATAGGCAGAAGAATTGTACACGAAAGTATCCTCCTTCAGGGTTACCTTCTGAGCCATGGCTGTTACCACTGCGCCTTTCAGCATGATAGCCTCAGCACCCAGCACAATCTTACCCATAGCCAGATCCTTGTTATCAGAAATTTGGATATGCTTCACAGTAGCCTTGTATCCTACGCTCGAAATCTTGAGCAGATACTTGCCATTTGCCGGAGCGGTGACGTGAAAGAGTCCGTTCTCATTACTGATGGCACCAGCCACATACGTGCTGTCGCTCTTAAGCAATTGAATAGTTACCTGCTCAATGGCTTCCTTGGTATCGCGGTCGGTAATCTGACCGGATATCAGTCGCTGCTGAGCAAAGGATGCTATTGCCATCAACAGCAGCAGCATCGTCAGAATCGATTTTTTCATTCTTATTTTTATTTGTTATTATTTCCAACTATGAGTGTTTTCACACATAATCGCTATGATATTCTATTATCATTTTTGTTACTCGATTGTTTTGACGCGTTAAATACACCAAGGTTTAATGCATTCTGAGATAAAAAACGCAAATTTAGCAACTTTTTTTTTGTATTGTCTCCATTTTAGTGTATCTTTGCACAAAAATTAATACGTTAGAATGTTATGGAACAAAGAGTAATCATATCAACCCAACTGGAAAGCGAACTGGTAAGTGCACTTTCTGAGTGTGAGCACGACAAGCTTTTTGTGCTTACAGATACTACGACATTGGAACTATGCATGCCTGTATTGCAGAATTTTTACTGCATGAAGGAAGCCCATATCATCACTATTCCGGCTACCGACAGCCATAAAGACATCGAAAGTCTGATGATGGTATGGAAAGGACTGCAGGAGGGAGGAGCTTCACGCCACTCCTGTATGATTAATCTGGGCGGCGGTATGGTAACCGACCTGGGTGGCTTTGCTGCCAGCACTTTTAAGAGAGGTCTCAACTTTATCAATATCCCTACCACCCTGCTGGCTATGGTAGACGCATCGGTAGGTGGAAAGACAGGCATCAACTTCGGCGGACTGAAGAACGAAGTAGGTGTGTTCAACGATTCTAAGTTCGTTATTCTCGATACAGAATTCTTAAAGACGCTCGATGCAGAAAACATCTGTTCGGGCTATGCAGAGATGCTGAAACACGGTCTGATTTCTACAGAAGCAATGTGGGAAGAACTGGTCAGTTTCGACCTCGACAAGCCTGATTTGAAGCAGTTGCAGCGCATGGTAGGCGACAGCGTGAAGGTAAAGGAGCGCATTGTAGAGCAGGATCCTCACGAGCAGGGCATCCGCAAGGCGCTGAACCTGGGGCATACTTTCGGTCATGCGTTTGAGAGCTGGGCTTTGAAGCGCAAGCCTATCCTGCATGGTTACGCAGTGGCATTCGGTCTGATTCCAGAACTCTATCTGAGTGTTGCCAAAACCGGATTCCCTACTGAGAAGATGCGCCAGACCGTAAACTTCATCAAGGAATTCTATGGTACACTGTATATTACCTGCGATGACTATGATGAACTCATCGAACTGATGCATCATGACAAGAAGAACCAGAATGGCATCATCAACTTCACGATGCTGGGCGGCATAGGCGATATCCGTATCAACCAGACAGCTACGACAGAAGAGATCAAGGAAGCACTCGATTTCTTCAGAGAAGGATAATTCAGCTAAAGAATCTTTCTTCAGAGAATCCCTTTAAAGAAAGATAGAGCGCTTCGGCTTTCCGGTTTCGGTAAGCGGGAGTTGGTTTACATGAAGGTATTCTCTAGGAATCCAATATTTATAATCAGATAAGAGGCGGCGAACAGTCGCCTCTATTTTTTTCATATCCTCATCTTCCGTCAGGAGGACTGCAATTTCTCCAAACTTCCCGTCTTTCTTCTTGGCTATCATGAAAGGTTTTTCAAGATAAGGCTTCAACAGAGCCTCAACCTCTTCTATCTGTATCTTGATGCCTCCGCTGCAAATCACATTGTCTTTTCTGCCTTTGATGCGAAAACGGAGTTTTTCCACCTTATTATATATATAGGATTCTATTTCCACAATATCATTCGTTACCAGAGGCTCTGCACAGACCTGCGGAGCATCTATCACCAGACAACCTTCATCGGTTTGACTGATTCTGACACTATCGAAAGGCTGGTACCATTCGCTAGCCTCAGCACCGTTAATTCTTCTCAGGGCAATATGCGAGAGCGTTTCGGTCATTCCGTAGGTACTCCAGATGGCAATATCGCCGGGAAGAGCCTTCAGTTTCTGTTCGAGAGCCTCATCTATGGCTCCGCCACCGATAATAAGATGCCTGATGCGGCAGAGACGAGCCCGCTCTTCAGGAACCTGCAGGGTGTTATAAACCTGCATCGGGACCATCGCAGCGAAGGTAATCTCTTCATTTACATCTTTCAAAGGATGCCCACTTGGGCAAACAGAAATAAGATGGAGATGGCGCTCTATACTCCGCACCACCACCATCTTACCTGCAATATAATCGAGCGACATGCAGAGCAGGGCGCTATCACCAGGTTTCAATCCCAGGAAATCACAGGTGATGCGGGCCGAGTTGAGCATTCGCTTCTTCTCTACCATCATCGGTTTAGGCTTGCCTGTAGAACCACTGGTATGCACCAGCACCCGGTCGCTACCGTTATTCCATTCTGAAAGGAATTCTTCTAAAGTCATTTTACTACAAACAGTTTGTCACCACGAATCTCCAAAGGCATCGGTATATTATCAGTAAAGAGCTGTCCGGTGCCCAAGCCTTGCGGCATCTTGACATTAGGACCATATACTTTAGCTGCATAATGAGCAATAGCATTCAGACCGATATTACTCTCAAGAGCAGAAGTAATCCAGCTGCCGATACCACGCTGGTTAGCCAGTTCTATCCACTCGTTGCATCCATAGATTCCACCATGAAGTGAAGGCTTCAAGATGATATATTGCGGACGAATGGTATCAAGCAGAGCCTCTTTCATGCTTCTCACATTCACACCAATCAACTCCTCGTCTAGGGCGATAGGAAGCGGTGTTTCGCGACAAAGCTGAGCCATCTTAGGCCACTGATGCTGCTTGATAGGCTGCTCTATCGAATGAATGTCATATTTAGCCAAAGCCTCCAGCTGGCTCATTGCATTCTCCGGCAAAAAGCCGCCATTGGCATCTACACGCAACTCAACCTGCTCCTTGGTATACACATCACGGATGCGCTTGATGAGATCGAGTTCCTTGAAAAAATCGATGGCACCGATCTTCAGTTTCACGCAATGGAAACCCGCCTGGAGTTTCTCCTCCAGTCGTGCCAGCATCTCCTCGTAAGTACCCATCCACACCAATCCGTTGATTGTAATACCTTCTTCACCTCTTCCGAAAGGAGAATCGAAGAGATTGACAAGATTCTCCATTCCGACTGGAACAGAAACCCCTTTCTGCTTCAATATTTCTGAAGAAGAAGATGCTCCTTCAGCAGGAACAATCTCCAAAAACTTCTTTGCTGCATCGAAGAACGAGGCAAAGGCTGTTTCCAAACCGAAGGTGATGCTAGGATAAGCACGAATCATATCGTATGGAATGCGTCCCATCTGCTCCACCATCTGACAAACCTGTCGCAGGGTCATCTCATATTCCGGTTTGGCATCGCAACTGAGATCAGGGAGCGTAGCACACTCTCCCACTCCTTCTATCCCCGGCATGTCATCCGAAGTAAGAGTCAGATAATAACTGTGTCTCGTGGTATAAACCCCACGAGACGTGCCTGCTGGCTGCTTAAAGTGGAGCGTGCGCTCCGAGATGTCTATCTTATACACTTTATTTAAATGTTAAATGTTGAATGTTGAATGTTGAGTGTTGAATTATCCTTCCTCACTTACTTCTTCTGTTTCAATTCATACAGATCCTTGCGGCGGTCGCGAAGATTTCTTACAGCACCGTAGGTATGAAGCTCATTCAAGAGATTCAGGTCAACATCTGATACGAGAATCATCTCGGTATTAGGTGTTGCCTCTGAACGCTTGCCATCGTTAGGGAAAGCAAAGTCGCAAGGGGTGAACACGGCACTCTGGGCATACTGGATATCCATGTTGTGAACACGAGGCAGGTTGCCCACACTACCCGCAATGGCTACATAGCACTCGTTCTCGATGGCACGGGCCTGGGCACATACTCTTACTCGGGAGTAAGCATTCTGGGTATCGGTCATGAATGGAACGAAGAGAATCTGCATGCCATCCTCAGCCATTAATCTTGACAACTCAGGGAACTCCACATCATAGCAGATAACGATACCAATCTTACCGCAATCGGTATCGAAGGTCTGGATATGGCTACCACCACTCAATCCCCAGCACTTCTGCTCATCTGGGGTAACATGAATCTTCTCGTACATATCCACGCTACCATCTCTGCGGCAGAGGAAACCTACATTATAGAGAGAATCGTCCTTGAGATAAGGCATACTACCCGTGATGATATTGATGTTGTAACTGATGGCCAACTCGCGGAAACGGTCACGGATTTCTTCGGTATACTGCGCCATCTTTCGGATGCTCTGCGCCTCACCCAAATCATTGAAACGAGCCATCAAAGGCGCATTGAAATACTCTGGGAAGAGGATAAAATCGCTCTTGTAATCGCTCACAGAATCAACGAAGAACTCAACCTGTTCGAAGAGGTCATCCACCGAAGCGTATGGGCGCATCTGCCACTGTACCAGGCCGATTCGCACGGTTGGCTTGCGGTCTACATAAGAATCCGTAGGTGGCTGATAATAGATATTATCCCACTGCAAGAGGGTAGCGCAGTGTTCGCTCTCCTCATCGCTAGGAAGATAGTTGCGGATTACGCGGCGCACGTGAAAATCATTGGAAAGCTGGAAGGTAAGAACCGGGTCATAGATTTCACGGTTTCTTACATGCTCGATATACTCCTTAGGGCGCATCTTATCGGCATACTTGTGATAGTTTGGTATACGACCGCCAAACATGATAGCCTTCAAGTTGAGCTTCTCGCAGAGTTCCTTGCGATACTCATACATACGGCGAGCCAGGCGCAAACCACGATAATCAGGGTGGATAAATACCTCGATGCCGTAAAGAATGTTTCCCTTAGGATCGTGGGTATTGAAAGTTTCATTACCCGTAACCTGAGCATAGGTATGATCGCCCTTCACCATATTATAATTGACGATGATAGAGAGCGCACAGCCCACAATCTTATCATCAACGATAATAACCACCTGTCCCTCAGGGAAGATAGTAATGAGTTTCTTAATCTGTTCTTTTGTCCAGAATACATCTGAGTCTGCATAAATACGCCTAAATGACTTGGCAAGCTGATCATAATCCTCCATACGGAGGTTGCGCATGCCTACCTTTTCGATTTTTCGAGTTGGTTCCATAACAACTGTATTTTTATTATTATCTAAATCCGGGTGCAAAGATACAGCAAATTATAGATACGACAAAGAGTTTTCGCAAATAATTGACATTTACGAAAACTCTTTTCATGTATTTTACACAAAGAGCGCGTTTACGCTTAAAATCAGATGCTAATATTTGGCATTTTCCTGTGGAATCGCTTTATCATGATCATCCAGATAAAACAACTTCACAGGATGATACTTCTCACTTGCCACAGAATATTCATCCTGGCGATAACGGGTCAGGATGCCTCCTATCCCCAACATCGTATGAAAAGCCGAAAGACTCGTCTGTACCTGTTGGGTACGATGACCAGACAAAGTTTTCAGTATTCCCGGATATTGTTTTCCATAACCATCTGATGTCCAGATGATGAAAGGAACATGCAGCTCATAATCAGATGCCTTCGGGGCGGCGTGCAGAAAGAGGCGACGGTCATCATCAAAGATATTCTCTCCATGGTCGCTGGTATAGAGCATCGCCGATGTAGGTTGGCTATATACCCCATCCGTCTTTGCCTGAGTCTTCTCCCATTTCTGCAGACGTTCTACGATACCATGCAGGATATAATCGGTATACCGGATGGTATTATCGTATGCATTCAGCAGGTCACGCCGGTTCTCCGGCTTAGCTTCGCTCTTACTGTCAGGTTTAAAGAAAGCGAAATTACGGGGATAGCGCTCCTGGTAATTAAAGTGAGAACCATAAGTATGAAGTACCACGAAGAGTTTCCGATAACGGTATTGCTTGGATGAAGAAGCATCTGCCGCAGGCAATATCCCATCCAACTTCTGCAACAAATCACTATCATAATGATTATCTTTTGCAGAAGCCCCTTCCTTCAGAAAGTAATGTTCATCAGCCTGTTCGCCAAGAAAATCAATAAAAGAATGATTAGGCAGCTGATTGCTGATAAATACGGTATGAAATCCCGCCTCCCTGAAAGCAGCCAGGATACCTTTCTCATGAAAGAGACGTTCGAAATCCTCTGCTGATGCAGCCGACAGGAGCATAGGAACACTCTTATGCGTAGTATTACTCTGGGTTGTAGCATCGGGAAAAGCTATGATTCCAGGAGTCTTGGAAAGCAAAGGATTGGTATCGCGCGGATAGCCATAGAGACTGAAATTGTGGGCTCTCGCTGTCTCTCCCACCACCATCACATACACCTCGGGAGCCTCAGCATCGTGCTCGCTCCTGGCATCAAACCTGAAATTCCTGCTTGCCTCCCTGTAATTCTCTGAAGCCGCATCACGCTCGAAAGCAAGATAGAGATTATAGCAAACGTTAACAGGATAAAGCTGGTTGCGCAAGCGATAATCATCTACAGCCACATAGCAAGCCAGCAGACAGAATAAACCGACAGCAGCTATCTCCAAAGCCCAACGACGCACTCGATGCTGGAGTTGAACCACTATCATCCCTTTCTTGCTGATATTGACAATAGCCAGAACCAGCAAAGGAAGATAAACCACAAAAACACCCACCACAGCAGGCAACAGATTACCAAGCAGTTCCTTCACCTCGCCAGGATTGGTAGTTACAAGATTCAGAAACATATCTACCGCTATCACTCCCGTCCCGAAGAGATAAAGCAATACCAGTTGGAAGGCAGCGAAAAAAACAAAAAGAAAAGCCCACCAGATCATCTTACCCGGGCATCTGGTCAACGAAAAGAACCACATGTAGAGTGCCAAAGGCAGCAACACATTGGCACCACAAGCCCAAGGAGCCAGACATTCGGTATAGCACAGAGCTATATTAGGCAACAACAATGCTACCACAGCATACCCGTAAAGGAATGCGCCCGATGACACCTTATTATATATAGGCAACACCACCTTATTATATATATCCGTAAAACTGTTCATTCTACTTTTTCATTAACACTTTAAAGAGCATTATCAAACTACATAAAGAGCATTATTACTAAAACGCTTCATTGATATTGAAGAGAAAACCAGACTGTCCCGACTTACCGAATCCATAATCCAGACGTACATTCACATTCTTCTTAAATTCCCAGCGATAACCTACACCGGCATTCGGCAAAATCTGTTTAGAGCGCAATGCCGAGAATTTCGGGAAGATGGTTCCTGCTCCAACCCACACTACGATGCCATTACGCTTCCATACATGTTGGCGCAACTCAACCGTAGCTTCCAGAGAATGTTTATCGCGATAACGGCCTTCATAATAGCCACGCATGGAATGAGTACCACCCAATTCAGCCATCATTCCCCACGAAGGATTACCAAAGTTAAGGTTAGCCCCAATGTCCTCGGCAAGAACCGTTCCCTTACCCAGTCGCTGATAGGCATCAAAACGAAATGCCGTCGTACTGAAAGCATAATCATTTCCCATAAATCCAGGTCTGAACATCTGATTGATATTCAGATAGATACCACGATGTGGATTCGTAAGATTATCTCTGTTATCATATACCAGAGAAACGCCAGCTCCTACATTCCAAGTATGCTGATCCATGCCTTGCAGTAATTCCGGACGCTCAATATGTTTACCTATTACATAGTCATAACTCGCCATCGGTCCGATATAGAAATTATCTGCTACACGAAACAGGAAGCTAACTTCAGCCTGAGCCTGCCAACGCTTCATGTCACTCTTATTGGCATCGTTATCGCCCATTTCATAACCTATTCCCCAAAATTCAGAGGGAAAAGAATAGAAATAAAGGTGATAATCGATGCGATATCTTCCTTTAGGAGCAATATGGTTACCACGGACACCCAACATATAGAAACCTACAGAACTGACATCACCATAAAGCGAGACATTAGAAGGAGGAAGAATACTGTCATTCGGATCAGTACGGTATAGTCCTGCTGCCACCAATCCCAATCCAAACTTGGTATCAGAGGCATAATGAGGGCCACCTATCACACTAAAATCGAAACGCTTATGCTTCTTGTTTTTGTTGGAATCATTAAAGTAGTCAAGAATCCGGTTCACCCATGATTTCCCGGCATGTAAAGCCATCGTATCCACCTTCTCTGCAGATGAGATACTATCGGTTACAGAAGGCTCAGAGGCATAGCTGCCCAATGCCAACATCATTATAAGTATTGTCAGAATATGCTTCATTTTGTCGATTTTATTATTTTAATACACCAATGCTACATTATCAATCCACAAGGTATTGCCTGGAGTTCCGATATAGGCTCCACCATCGGATGAGGAGAACTGAAGAATCAGATGAGTAGGTGTTTCGTTAGCACTCGCCCATCCTACTTCTTTTACCGGCACACTCTTACCCTTGCTGTTACGGGCATAGTCAGTGGATCGCAGTCCCATAGTAGAAGCCTGATAACCTGCCATGTGGCGGATATCGCCATAATGGATTGTATAGGTAGCATCTTCCACCCATCTATCGGTACTCTTTCCGAATCTGACTACCATCGTACCCACACGTTTAGCAGTTATATTTCCCTTAGCATCTTCATGCCGTTTCTGCAGATAGAGCACAGCTATAGCATGATCTCGACCTGCAACCGTAGAGGCTCCGCTAAATCCATTCTGCTTGATACGATTGGCTGCATGAGGGAGAGATGTCTTATAATCAAAGCGCAAAGCCTTTGGACGTGCGGTGAATGGTATACCCCAGTTGATGGCTTTAGGACCATCCTTGGTACTTGTTATCGGTTCACGAACATTACCCAGAAAGAGAGAACCGGCAGCCAAGACCTTGATATTGATGAGTCCCAGCACTTTTACTTTCTCAATATGGGTTACCAGTTTGGCACAATATCCACTACCATGTTTATCACGAAACACAGAGTTATTCGTCTTATAGATGCCCGATACATGTGCCAGGACATTAGAGGAACCCCAAGGCGAACCACCCTTATTGGTATAAGGAATATTACCATTGATAGTCATATTAGGCCCAACGGCATAAACTGTTTTCTGATTTCCTCCGATAATGCCTGATTCTTTGATATTCCTGATTACCCAGTGGTCCATATTACCATATTTAAAAGGAACCACCTTTTCCTGTCCCTTAACGGGAAGGCACGACAAGGTAGCAACCGCCATAACGATGCCTGATAACATTATTTTCTTCATATCTGTTTCTTTTATATATTATTAAGGCTGCAAAGATAGAAAAATATTTTCTAGTTTTCAGTTTTCTTCGACATAAAGCATAAAAAATTAAGAAATAATAATATATTTACTGCATTTTAATTGCCATAAAACAAAAAAGTCCTGCATTTGCTGTTATAAACAAATACAGGACTCCTGATTCAATATACAAAACAGAATCTCTTGCACCGGTTACAATAGAGACATGCACCGGTTACAATAGAAACATGTTCCGATTACTCCAAAAGCTATTATCGGTTTGAATACATATTATCGTAATACTTCTGATAATCACCCGATGTTACATTATCCATCCATTCCTGGTTATCGAGATACCATTTCACGGTTTCCTCGATACCCTCCTCAAACTGGAGAGATGGCTCCCAACCGAGTTCCTTCTGAAGCTTGCGAGAGTCGATGGCATAACGCATATCGTGACCCTTTCTGTCTGTTACATAAGTAATGAGATCCATATCCTCGCCTTCCTTTCTGCCGAGCAATCTATCAACAGTCTTGATTACCACCTTGATGATGTCGATGTTCTTCCACTCGTTGAAACCGCCTATGTTGTAAGTCTCGGCAATCTTACCCTTGTGGAAAATCATATCGATGGCACGGGCATGATCCACTACATACAACCAGTCGCGCACGTTCTCTCCCTTACCATATACTGGCAATGGCTTACGATGACGGATATTGTTGATAAACAGCGGAATCAACTTCTCTGGGAACTGGTATGGACCGTAGTTGTTAGAGCAGTTGGTCACGATGGTAGGCATACCGTATGTATCGTGGAAAGCACGAACGAAGTGGTCTGAGCTTGCCTTGGATGCAGAATATGGAGAGTGAGGATTGTACTTGGTTGTCTCCAGGAAGAACTCCTCGCCATAAGCCTCGTGGTTTTTATCGCTGGATGCCTTGGTAGTGAAAGGAGCAGGAATACCCTCAGGATGAGTCATCTGCAAGG